>Ga0213858_10000707_pt1 | contig 15883 bp, 15 predicted proteins | sample PICome_FD_160122 | JGI IMG/M metagenome (GOLD analysis project Ga0213858, IMG submission 160122) | Coastal seawater microbial communities near Pivers Island, North Carolina, United States - PICO245 | ecosystem: Environmental > Aquatic > Marine > Coastal | place: USA: North Carolina | collected... | reverse complement strand
CCCCAACCACCTCGTCTTCAGGGGAGCGCATCGGCGGCGTGGTCGAGCGCTGGTGGGTGGAAACGGTGGCAAGCTCCAAACCCTGAAATCCACTCCCGCAAGCGGGGGAGCGTCAGCTGATCGCCCCCGTCAGCCGCACCGTTCCCCAGAGATCAAACACACAGAACACCACACCGATCACGATGATGTCCCAGGCGCGGTGGCGCACCGCCCAGGGGGCGAGGAACAGTTCGGCCACGCCATGGAGTGCGGTGCCGACCGCCACGTGCTCGAGCACCAGCAAGCCGTGGGCGAGCAGAAACATGGCGCTGGCGACACAGCGCATCACCACTTGCCAGGAGCCTGCCACCGTCTTTCGCCAGAGCCGTATCAGAGTGCGGCACCTTAAGACCAGCGCAAGAGGCTTGTCTCCAGGGCACCGTCCGCTTTCAGATCCAGCCATCGCCCCCCCGGATCGTCCGGCCGCCCCAGTGGACAGGGCTGCACCGCCTGAAACGACTTGAGGGTGGAGGGACAGGCGAGCAGAGCCACATCGGCCCGGCCAGGCAGGCGCCCCTGCCAATGCTGATGGATGTGGCCGAACAGCACCGCCTTCAGCGCCGGAGCCCGTTGCAGAAGGCTGATCAGCGCCTCGCCATCGCGTAGACCGATCCGATCCAGACCGGGGTCACCGATCGGCAGCGGTGGGTGGTGCAGGGCCACCAAGGTGGCGGTGGTGATGTGCAGCGGATCGTTGAGCCGTTGTTCCAACCAGCGCAATTGCGGCGTTCCCAGGCCGCCGCCGCACTGACCTGCCAGGTGACTGGACAGCAGGAGCAGCCGCCCCTGGCCGCGGACGATCTCCGCCGGTCCCATCACGGCCTGGCGCCCCAGGGCAGCGCGCAGCAGCGTCTGCTGGTCATGGTTCCCCGCGACCAGGGCCACCGCCGTCTCAGCGGGAAGGTCGGTGAGTGAATCGCGCAGCTGGCCATAGCCGCCCCAGCTTTCGTCCTGACAGAGATCGCCCGTGACCAGCAGCAGGTCGGGCCGGGTCTGCCGCACCTGGGTGAGGGCGCGTTGCCAGAGGCTGAGGGCCGGGCGCTCACGCACCAGCCCTTCGGGATCGGCCAGGAGATGGGGATCGCTGAGCTGAAGGATGCGCATGCTGTGGAGCGCCGTGGCCTCCAGCCATTGTCGCCTCCTCTCATTAGTCGTTACTGTTGAGAAGATTGGTTCGTGGCCGATGCCTTCAGGATCGACGTCGGCTCGTGTTGAAGAGCCCCTGGAGCGTGGACTGCATGAGGATGGGCGCCGTCTGACGCCGCAGCGGCGCCGGATCCTCGATCTGTTTGAACGCATCGGCTCCGGCCGGCACCTCAGCGCTGAAGACGTGCATCAGCAGCTGCTCGAAGCGGACGCTCGGGTGTCGCTGGCCACGATCTACCGCACCCTGCGTCTGCTGGTGGAGATGGGCTTCTTGCAAGAGCTGGAACTCACTGACGCCGGTCGCCGTTTTGAGCTCCGTTGCGACGACCATCACGACCACCACCATCTGGTGTGCGTGCGTTGCGGACGCACCGAGGAATTCGAGAGCACGCCGGTGATCGAAGCCGGCCAGGACGCTGCCCGTCTGTTTGGTTTCGACCTGATCGAATCGAGCCTCAACGTGCGCGGCATCTGCCCCGACTGCCTCTGATCAGAGCTGAGCCGTTCAGCTGCCTGGATGGTGCTCACAGGGCATCCAGAAGCTGCCCATGCGATGCACCCCTGAGCACCCGAGTTTTTTCGCTTCCGCCTCCGCCTCCTCCCGGGTGGGGTAGGCCAGCATGTTGGCCTCAGCTCCGGTTGCTGCGCCCTCGGGGCCGGCGTGATGGCCCTGATGGTTGTGATGCCCCCCCTGGCTGCCACCCAGATGCACCAACCCCATGCCCTGGGGCCCGGCTGTCCACACCCCCATCGTGTTCAGCCCCACGGCAAGCAGGCCCATGCCCACCACGGAGAAATTGATCACGCCCATCGCCACCACACCGATGGAGACCACCCCCATCGGCACAATGCCGATGCACACCACTCCCATGGGCACGATGCCGATCGAAATCGTGCCCAGCGGGGCGATTCCCACGGCGAAGCGTTTCGGCTTGCTGCCGCAGTGGGCCGGCCCCGGATTCTCCATGCTCAAGTCGGTGTTCGGTTCATGCTCTCAGCTCAAGGCGCCACCGCAGCTGGAGCCATGACCTGCTGTGCAACCGAAGCAGTGCGTCGCCACCCGAATCGACTCGCCCTCCAGGTCGCCGACCTGATCGAGCAGATCACTGAGGTGGCGATGGCGTCCGCCCAGCGGCAGGCCCAGCTGCTGGTTGAAGTCGCAATCAAAAAGCTCCCCCTTCCAGTTCACACTGATCAGACCGCGGCACATCACCGCCTCAAGGTTCTCAGCCCGATGAGCCTGCTGGAGCTGCTCTAGATAAGCTTCGAGTGCGCCGCGGTGGGCGAGATCGCGGGCGAAGCGCTCGATCGGCATGTTGGTGATCGTGAGCAGGCGATTGAAGCGGAGGCCGTAATCCCGGGCGAGGGCCTCGCGGTAGTGGGCCTCCAGGCCGGCCTGCGCCGGCGGCAGATTGGCGCCTGAGGGGTTGTAAACGAGATCAAGCCGCAATGGGCCGGTTGGATCGCCGTAGCCGAGGTGATTGAGGCGTTGCAGCGCCGCGATGCTGCGCTCGAACACCCCATCACCCCGCTGCTGGTTCACCCGTTCCGCCGCTGTGCAAGGAAGGGAGGCCACCACGTGCACAGCCAGATCGGCGAGAAAGGCGGCCAGATCCTCCTGGCCCGGTTCCAGCAGGATGGTGAGATTGCAGCGATCGATCACCTTCCGCCCCAACGCCCGGGCCCGCCCCACCAGGGAGCGAAAGCGGGGGTGAAGCTCCGGAGCACCACCAGTGAGATCCAGGGTTTCGATGGTGGGATGGGCCAACACCCCAAGCACCTGCTCGATCTGGGCCTCCGCCATCGCTTCGGTGCGCCACGGACCGGCGTTGACGTGGCAATGGCTGCAGCTCTGATTGCAGCGATAGCCGAGGTTCACCTGCAGGGTGTGCAGCCGACGGCGCTGCAGGGGCGGAAACAGACGAGACGTCGTGGAGCAGGTCAGCGGGCAGCTTGAGGCGCTAAGCCATTCTGGCGAACAACAGAGAGGCCCGACCATTGGCCGGGCCCCTGGTTCAAGGTGCTGTCGATGCAGCGGATCGTTGTGATCGTGAACCGTGAAATCAATGGAGTGAAAATTTGTGGCGGAGTTGCCGGCGAAGGGCCCTGGGGCCATGACGTTTCAGGTGGGAAGTCTTGTTCACCGGGGGCACCTAGGGCGATGCATCGGGACTCAGCAGAACCGTCCATTCGTAGGGACTTTGCCCAGCTGAAGACTTCAGAAATCAAGCGAGACTGTTGGAGCAGGGTCCGAACACGTCAGCCAACTCCTCGTTGCTGGCGGGGTGGAGTGTCATCCGACATAGGAGCCTCCGAATCAGTGATCTCAGTGTTGATCAAGGGGCTTGATCAAGCAACCGGCAGAGGGGAGATCTGCCGATTTCTTCATTCAGCTTCAGGTCTCTACACGCTTGCCTTATCGTTTTACGATTGGCCTTCACGGTTGAGCAGGGCCACCGTGAGGCCATCCCCCTGGGTCTGCAGATAGGCATAACCCTGGCCATCAGAGCGCAGGATCGCCACATAGGCGTAGGTGACGCCTTTGGCGTCTTGTTGGCGGATGCGCCCCAGGCAGCCCTCCTCCTGGGTGAAGCGACCTTGATAGGCCGCCACCTCGGCCTTGCCGCCATAGGACGACAGCGCCAGCCCGGCCATGCCCCAGTTCGACCACACTTCCCGCTGGATCACCGCATTGGCCACCCAGTCGGCGTCCTTGGCATTGAAGCCCTGCTGATCGCTGAGCACGGTGCCTTCGAGCGTGGTGGCGGTGCAGGCTGTGTCGGGCTGGTGAATCCAGCGCTCACTCACCACCGTGTCGGCTGCCATGGTGAGACCCACCCGGGGCCGACCGGCCTGGTTGAGCAACAGCTGGCTCGACGGCCCGGCTTCGCCACGGCTCACCGTCGCCCCACAACCACCGAGGCTGGTCCAGCGTCCCTCGTAACTGGAGGCGCTGTAGCTGCGACCCACGCGCAGAAACCGGCGACCGCGCACGGAACCATCCGCCTGCCAGGTTTCAAGATTGAGTCGCCCCACCGGCACACCGGCGCGGCTGCCCCGCGCCACCACCAGATACTGACCTGGTTGCGGTGCGGCGCAGGCTGCAGGCGGATCGGCGGCACGCACCACCTGCCAGGCGATGGCAGGGGCCGTCACCGCACAGGTGAGCGTCAGTCGGCGGAGCAGCAGCAGGCGATATGGCAGCAGACGATGTGGCAGCACCAAGGCGTTCTCCTCAGGACGTGAAGCCAAGACCGAGGCAACTGTGGCCCATATCGCGCCGATGCCAGAGCACACGCACCCGACGTTGATGTCCGAAATGGCCCTGGTCGTCTTCGAGGCTGAGGTGGCCATGGCTGGCCCTGGTCGGGCCCAGGTCGGCATCCAGAACGATGCAGGCCCCCTCATGGCTGAGTTCACTCAGCTCGCCCTGCACACACTCCCAACAGCTGTCGTCGTCGGCATCGTCGTTGTCGGATCCGACCGCCAGACAGAGGCTGGCGTGCCGCGGCAGCGACACAGGTGGATGAGCCTGTTCCATAGTGCGAACACTCCTCATGTGGCCTTGGCTTCAGTCTGAAAACCAACGAGGCCCCGCGTTCTCTCGATTGGATGAGGCTTTGGTGAAAATGCTGCAGCCCCGCGCCGGATCGCGACAGAATCGCAGCGCCGAGATCCCCTTCGGATCATGAAAGCGGGCACCCTGGTGGCGATCGGAGTGACCTCAGCCCTTCTCGGTGCCCTGGTGGCGGCAACCCAACCCTTCTGGCGGGTGTTGCAGAAGTCTGATCGCCAAGACAGCAGGATCGAGTCGTTGGCCTGGCTCCTGCCGGAACCTCCTCCCCAACCGCCACCGCCAGCGGAGATCGCCGTCTTCCAACCCGACCAGGTGCAGCAGCTCAGCCGCAATGACGGCAGCACGATGTCGGTGGGGTATTCGAGTGTGATCCTCGATCCCCGCTGGGTGGATCTGGAATTCTTCGGCGGCTGGAACCGGGAGTTCGAGGCGAATCGGGATGGCGAGGCCCTGCTCTTCTTCACCGGACCCACCTTTGAAAAGGGCCATCCGAATGAACCGCTCGGCATGGTGCTCCATGGCGATCTGATGTTGAGCGATGGCATCCGCCGCGCCGGCAATCGGGCCGCAGCCTCCGAACGGGCCTACATCGCCGTGACCGAAGCGGGCGAGCTGCGCTACGGCTTTGGTGATCTCACCCCCGATCGACAGGACCGCTACCGCCTTTTCATCGGTGGGCTGCATGCCTTCGCCCATCGCGATTCCACCCCGCCCAGCAGCTATCGGGGCGTGTATGGCCCGATGCGTCTGGCCGACGTGCGCATCGTGTATGGCTTCCGGCCCGATGGCCGCCTGGAGGTGATCGAAACCGACGATGGCGTGTTGTTCGATGACCTGCACCGCTTCGTGCAGGCCCGTGGTTTCACAGCGGCGTTCCTGCCCGACCATGCCTCCAAATCGCGCCTGATCGTGCCGGGCCGGAGGGTGTGGAGCGAGGAGCAGGCGGTGTGGGTCAGTGGCGGCAAACCGTCGATCACCGCCCTGCCCTTCATGATGCGGGTGCTGCCCCGAACCCTCAGCTCCGCTTCCGCGCGGACGCCAACGTCGTGAACCAGTTCACATAGGCCTCCGGGCCACCGGGAACGCAGGCATCAAAGCGAAGCGGATCCTCCGGATCGCTGATCCCCGCCAACGATCCATCGGCGAGAGAGGGGCGATCCACTTCGCCACCGCTGCTGTCGACCAGAACGACCCGGTTGGGCTGGCCATAGCTCTCGCCGAGTTCCTGCAACAGGGTGAGGAAGCCGCGGTCGCTGCCGCCACGCAGCCAGCCCGAGCCCTGCGGACAGGGATGGGAGGTGACCGTGTCACCCACCCCCACCAGGTGGGGCATCTGATCAGGCGGGATGTGGCGATGGCAGAGATCGAGCAGAGCCGCGTGGTCGTGGGGGGCGCAGCGCACGTTGAACTCAGCACCGAAGGGAGCCTCACCGCTGCGGGCGGCGATGTGGCGATTGATCAACACCAGCAGCCCCACCTCCTTGATGGCGCCGCGAAGCATGAACTGAATGTCGGTGCTGCCCGCATCCCCAGGCTGGGCCGGCTTGAGACGCTCCCGCCCCTCCGCATCCCGGCCCAGGTTGGGCGCCACATGCAGAAAGAACGACTCCGCCAATCCCGCCGCCGCCGCCTGCTCCATCAGGGTGGCCATCACAGCCGCGAGCATCGTCTGCAGCTGTCGTTGCCGCTCCACAGCGTCGGGGAGCCTGGCGAAGAGGCTGTTCAGATTGATCGTGGGCGACACCTGGGTGTCGAGAATCGCCCGCTGGATCTCCAGCTGCAGCTCCCCCTCCCCCAGCTCGGGCAGCAGCGGCGGCAACTGCTCAGCAAGCAGCGCCGCCATCGTTGCGGGCACAGCGGCGAGGAAGGCCATCTCCGCTTCACTCACGCCCGGATGGCTGAGGCTGCCGTAGCGATCCTGCAGCTGCACACCACCGGCGGCCAGGCCGGGCAGATAGAGGCCGTCGCGACCGGGACGCTCCCGATCACCCAGGGCCTGTTCCACCAGCCGGTTCACGCCACGGCGCCCCTCATGTTCGCCGTTGGTGAGCACATTGAAATGGCCGTGGAGATCCGCCGCTGCCTGCACATAGTCGGCCGGGAGTTGCCGGGTGAGGGGATCCTGCACCAGGGGCATGCAGACCCCATCGAGGTCCTGAATGATCAACAGATTGGGGCTGGCGGCGAGCTCGTCGTGCAGCTGGTTGAGAGTGAGGGATTCCATCGACTTCAGCGCGCTGCCATGGCGGCTTGATAGGCCGGTCGCTGCTGCACGGCGTCAATCACGGCCTGGATTCTGGGATAGGGGTTCAGATCGATGTCGGGGAAAAAGATCGGCAGGTAGGCCAGATAGGCCTGCACAGCGCAGTCAGCCGCACCCCAGCAGCGCCCAACAAGAGGACGATCGGGATCGAGCTGCTCGTTGAGCACCCCCATCAGACGGGGAAAGTCCCGCTCCCGGTTGCTGGGAACGAACAGGGCGATCGCAAGGGTGGCATTGGCGAACAGCAGCCACTGGCTGGTGAGGGCCCGCTCCGCCGCGGTGGTGATGTCGTCGCTGTGGCAGTCGGCGAGATGGAGCAGGATGGCGCCGCTTTCAAACAACGTCAGCGGCTGGCCGTCGGCCCCCTGCACCGTGGTGTCCACCAGGGCAGGCAGCTTGCCGAAGGGATTGATCGCCAGAAACTCCGGTTGACGCTGCTCCTGGGCCTGGAGGTCCAGTTCCACCAGGCGGTAATCGATGCCCTTCTCCTCCATGTACCAGCGCGGCATCGAAGCGCGGGTGCGCGGCCCGCCGTAGAGCGTGAGCGTCATCGGATCGGTGCGTAGGGTGTCGGGGGATCATGGCCCCGAGGCCCCACGTGATGCCAGCACGATGCAAACCTCGCTGAAGAGCAACACCTTCTTCCCCCGCAGCCTCGACGCCGAGCTGGTGCGTCAACGCATCCGCGAGCTGGAGGTGGGCAAGGTGGGCTTCACCAGCGTGGGGCTCTACCCGGCCTCCCTGGCCTACAACTGCGCCATGCAGCAGGAGGGCGAAGGCGATCTGCTGCTGGCGGCCCGCCCCGGCCGCAGCCTGCTCGGGGCCTTCAACGCCGATGCCCTCGCCGGCATGGATCCCGACCATGTGGCCGCCGTGGAGCGGATGGCGAGCCATGACGCCGGTGCTGGCGAGCGGCGCCCCAATTCCCTGGCCGACCTGCTGCAGCGCTGCGAACTGGTGGTGCTCAGTGCCAACAGCAACCACGTGGAGGATGATCTTCAGGAGGCTTGCCGACTACGGGAGGAGCTGGGGCGAGAGCAGGTGGTGCTCGCCTGTCTGGCCGGCTCCTTCAGCCATGACAACATCGCCAATGCGTCGTATGTGCTCTGCGAGAAGGTGCCGAACCTGGCTTTCTTCTCCGGCTTCCACCGTCACGGCGCCCTGCGCAACCCACTCGACAGCTTCACCGCCAACTTCTGCCATCCCAATGCGCTCACCGCCCTGCTCGGCGCGCGCATGCTCGATCGCCTCTCCCCCAACATTCAGGTGTCCCCCGGCGTTCACAACGTTGAAGGGCAATACATCAAGGCGGCGAAAAACATGTCGTCGGTGTTTGCCGGCTTCGGATACAGCTTTCACCAGCAAAATCCGGGGGTCTTGCCGACCCTGCTCACCCTGCTGCTGGATCAATGCCTGGATCAGGCCGCCACCGTGTCGATGGCCAGGCGGGATCGTCAGCGGCTCTACAACCGTCAACCGTTCGCCCTCACCGAACTTGGCTATGGCGTGCAACGGATCGAAGCGGCGCTGGTGCGCGGGGGAGATATGGAGAAAGTGCGCGACCACACCTTCGCCCAGCTCACGGCCATGGTGGCGGATGTGCGCGGCAGCATGATGCTGCCTGTGTCGGGGAAACCGACGCGCAATTTCCAGGCCGGACAAGTCTTGGCGGATCGGATGCGCGAGGTGCAGCGCTGCCCCCACTCCATGGACGAGGTGGAGGACTGGTGTGAAGAGGCCGGTCTGCGCAAGGGCGGCCTGGAAGGGCTGAAGGCGCTGCGCTACTGGCCGCAGATCGTGCGCAATTACGCCATCCCGGTGCATGACGCCTCGATGGTGAACCTGCTGTATATGGCGATCTATGGCAAAACCTCCACCAAGGCGGTGGCCTTCTCCGTGATGACCGACAGCCGGGAGCTCTCCAACTACTGCCAGGAATCGGTGCGTCCCACCCACAGCCGCCGTTACGCCGAGGCGCTGCAGAACCTCAACCAACCGGAGGCGATGGATCTGGTGGTGAATGCGGTCATCGCCGACAACGCCCGCCGCCTGATCCGCGACGACAGCAGCGTCGAAGAGCTGGACGCCGCCACCGAACCACCCGCCTACCTGCGGGCGATGAATGTGATCGAAACGGCGCTCTGAAGCCGCTGCCTCTCAACTGGTTGGCAGCTCCACCACCGCATCAGCGATGGCCCGGTAGGGATCGGGATCGCAACTCATCACAATCACCTGCAACCCCCGTTCCGCCGCCTGCGACAGCATGGTGAGCACCGCCTTCAGACGGTGGGGATCGCTGTTGGTGAAGGCGTCATCGAAGAGCACGGGCAGACAACCGTCGTGGCCCTCACGCAACACATCGGCAATCGCCAGGCGCAGGGCGGCGTTGAGCTGCTCGCGCAGACCACCACTCAACGCAGAGAACGGCAACAACAGCCCATTCCGTTCCAGCCCCAGGTCGCCAAGGCCATCTTTGGCGGAGTAACCCAGGGCGGTGCGTGCCCCCTCCTGGCCGAACAGGGGGGCGAGAACGCGATCCATGCTGCGGCGCAACGGCACCGTGTAGCGGCTGGAGAGATCGCTGCGCGCCCGTTGGAATTCCTGCAACAACAGCTGTTGCGCCTCCACCAGCAACCGCTCACTGCGCTCCCGCGCCTCCGCCTGCTCCAGGCGGGCGGCAGCCTCCTCCGCCGCCGCGTAGGGCTCGGCATCACTCAGCGCCAGGCAGCGCTCCTGCAATCCGCCCCGCTCGGCACTGAGCTGTTGCAGGCTGCGTGCCAGACGCTGCTCCTCCGCCTCAAGGCGCTGCAGCTCAGCTTCGGCCTCACGCACCGCTTCAACGCCACCACCCTCGGTCGATAGGCCCTCAGCGCTCTGGCGCAGGGCGTCTTCCTCGCGCCGCAGCGCCACGAGGGCGGCATCCAGCTGGGCCAGATCACCGCACTCCTCCATCAGGGTCTGCCGCTGCTTCAGGCCTGAGGCCTGCTCTGCCAGCAGCCGTTCCCGTTGCAGCTGATGGCTCTGCAAATCCTTTTCGGTCTGGGCCAGGCGCGTCTCGGCGGGGTCCCGTTGACCCTGCAGGCGCTTGCAGCTCTCCTGCACGGTCCGATAGCTGATGCGGCATTGCTCCAGAGCCTGATGCAGAGCATCGGGTTGCTGCGCGAGCTGCTCCAGCTGGTCATCCAAAACAGGCTGTTCATCCAAAACAGGCTGTTCATCCAAAACAGCCGTGTCCTCCTCCTGGAGCGCCGCCAGCCGCTGGCGCAGGGTCTGCAGTTCCGTCTCGAGATCCTCCGCTGGCGCAACCTGCTGCCACTGCCCCTCAAGAAGCCGTCGCTCGGCATCGAGACGCAAGCGCTGCTGCCACTGGGCTTCGGCCTCCTCAACACTGGCGAGGTCATGGCGCTGAAGCATCTGCTCCAGCTGGTGTTGGCGTTGATGGCGTTCCCGTTCGAGCGCCTCCAGGCTCGCTCCTCCCCCCGGCGTCAACTGCAGCTCCACTCCTTCGCCAACGGTGAGGCCGAAGGGTTGGCTGAGCAGGCGTTCTTCCCCCACCTGCAGCGCTGCGCCACCCAGCGCCACGGGCGTGGAGGCGCGCAGCAGACGCACCCGGGTGGCCATCGCCTCGCGCCGGATCCTGAGGGCCTCCAGGGCCTGACGCTGCTCCTGCAATGCCTCATGCTCCGCGGCGCTGAGGGAGCGACAACGGCTCAGCTTCTCCTGCAGCTGCTGGCGTTGGCGTTGCAAGGCCCGACCCTTCATCCGACGGTTCTCCAGCTCTCGGCAGCGCTGCTCGAGACCGACACGCTCCTCCAGACGTCGCAGCGCCTGGCCGCGTTGCTCGAGAGCCTGGCGTTGCTGCTCAAGCGCCTGCAGCTCCGCGCGTTGCTGCCGGCAGGTCTGGCCAGCCTGGTCGTTCTCCTGCTGCAGCCGTTGCAGGCCCAACTCCAGCTGGTGGAGGCGCTCCGCCTGGCTGCGCGCCTCCGACTCCAGGCGCTGCAGGCTGCTGCGCTGGCGTTCCAACTGCTCACGCCGCAGCCGCAACGGTTCGAGGCTCTGCAGCAGGCTGATGCGTTGCTTCTGGCTGCGGATCCGGCCCTGGAGCGCAGGCAGTTGCTGGCGTTCAACCGTGTCGATCTCCTGCACAAGCCGATCGAGAGCCTCACCGCTCTGCTCGAACCGCTCGCGGGTCTCGATCGCCGTCTCCAGCGCGTCTCGGGCTTCGGCGCAGGTCTGTTGGCATTGCCAGAGCACGCTGTTGGTGCGCACGCCACGGCTGGTGAACGCGGCACCCACCAGGCTTTCCAGCTGGTCGTTGACGCGTTGATCCAGGGGCGATTGCAACGCCCCCTCCGCCTGCGCCTCCAGCGCCTCAATCAGGGCTGCCAAGGCGTAATGCTCCGCGCCCTGGGCCAACAGATCGCGCCCGGCCTCACCCTGCATCACCCAGAGATGGGCCCAGCGGCCTGGCAGTTGGCGGTTGGCCTGGCGACTGCCGAGACTTTCCGAGACACCGAGCAACTGGGCGAGGCGTTCTTCCGCCTCGCCCCCCTGAAGCACGTCCTGCCCTGCTGAGCGCAGGGATGCGGTGCCACTGGCGCCACTGAAGCGTTTCTGGAGCCTCCAGGCCTGGTTCGCCGCCTCAAAGCCGATCTCCACCTGGGGGTGGCCGGGGTGTTGCTGCGAGCGCAGGGCCTGAATCGGCGCCCCGGTGGCGTTGGCGCGCAGAAACAGGGCGCGATGCATCGCCTCCACCAGGGTGCTCTTGCCGCTCTCGTTGGCACCGGCAACCAGGGTCACCCCGGGGGAAAACGCAAGCTCCAGCTGGCGATGGCGGCGCACACTCTCAAGCCGGCAGTGGGTCAGGCGCATGGCGTCTCCTGGGCGTTGCGCTCCAGTTCCGTGAGTCGATGCAATTCACAGAGGGCGGTCTCCAGACGCTCCACCTCCAGACGCTCCATCTCGCCTGGTTCGCCGCGGGCCTCGAGGCTCTGGCAGAGCTGCTCGGCCACGGCCCGGATCAGGGGGCCCTCAGGGCAGCCCCGCAGGGCCAGGAGCTCATCCGCCTCAGGGCGGCGATGGCAGTGGCCGCGCAGACGCAGATGCAGCAACGCCTGGCGCAGGTCCTCCAGCCGCTCCCTGAGCAGCTGATGGTCCGCAAGGCCAAGCTGCCCTTCGAGCTCGAGCCGGAGCAGGTCTCGCCCGACGCGGCGACCGATGCGGCGCTCCAGCCATTGATCGAACCGGTGCAGATCGGCGGCGGAACGCAGGCTGATCCGTTCGTTATGCCAGCTGAGCGACGCCGTGGGCAGGGGGGTCACGGCCGGCCTGGTGCCCCGCGCCAGCTCCACCAGAAGCACCTGACCGCGTTGATCGTCCGGTGTCCGAGGGAAGCGGTCCGGCTCCGGTGTGCCGCTGTACCAACAGCGATCGCTCACCGCATGCAGGGCATGCCAATCGCCCAGGGCGATGTAATCGATCTCCTCCTGGGGCAGACGCTCCAGACGCAGTCGGTTGCTGTCGCTGCGGCGCCCGGCAGTGGCGGCCGTGAGCTCCGCATCGCTGGCGCCGAACCCCTGCACGGAGCCATGGGCCAACACCACACGGCAGCGATCGGCAGGCAGCTGACTCCAGTCGAGCAACTCCAGCCAGGCGGTGGGGCTGTCGCTCTCGTGCTGACGCAGCAGAGGGCAGGGCAACACCACCAGATCGCCGATCTCGACAGGACGACGTTCCAGGAGCAGGTGCAGATCCGGGCAGCGCCTTGCCATCTCCCGCTGCACGTCGCTGCGCCGCCACAGCCCCCCGGCGCCACCATGATCGTGATTGCCAGGGATCACCAGCACCGGGCAGGCGATTGAAGCGATCGCCTCCAGCACCTCCAACACCGTGGCGGTAGGCACCGCAGCTGAATCAAACAGATCACCGGCCACGAGCAGCGCCTCCGGCCTGTGCTCCTGCGCCAGAGCGCTGAGGCGCTCGATCATGGCGATGCGCACCTGCTGCAGCCGGCTGCGTTTGGCGGTGTCCTCCACCCAGCGGAACGGCTTGCCGATCTGCCAGTCGGCCGTATGCAACAGACGGGGCAAGGGCAACATCGGCCTGGGTCAGCCCCATGCTGCCTGAGGTTCCGCACACTCGGGCCTGGCGGCGGCCGAGAAGCACGTCATTCTCCGTTTTAGACGCATGCGATCCGTGATGGCGGATGGGGCCACGCTTTCTGAACCCTCCCTCCAGCTGGTGGCCGGCCGCTTTCATGCCCCCGAACGGATCGCCGGAATCCAGGCCCTCGGCACGGGCAACGTCAACGACACTTACCTGGTGCAGCTGCGGGGCGAGGGGGAACCGGAAGCGTTCGTGATGCAACGCCTGAACACCACCGTGTTCCAGCGTCCCGACCTCGTGATGGGCAACCTGCTCACCCTTGGCCGTCATGTCGAGCATCGCCTCGCCAAGGCACCGGCTGAGCTGGCCGGGCGTCGCTGGGAGGTGCCCCGGGTGCTCAGCGCGCGTGCCGACGGGGAGCACTGGGTGGAACATGAGGGGCAGTTCTGGCGATCGATCAGCTACATCGGCGCCGCCACCACCAGCGATGTGATCCGCGATGAAGCCCATGCCCGCGAAATCGGCTACGGCCTGGGCATGTTTCACCACTTGGTGAGTGACCTGCCGATCGCCGATCTGGCGGACACCCTGGAGGGATTTCACATCACCCCGGCCTATCTGGCCCGCTTCGATCAGGTGCGCCAGAACTGTCAACAGGGATCAACGGATGCGGCCCTGACCCTTGCCTTCGAGCATGTGGAACGCCGCCGCCATGCGGTGGATGTGCTGGAGGCGGCCTGTGCCCGGGGCGAGCTGCAGCGCCGACCGATCCACGGTGATCCGAAGATCAACAACGTGATGATCGATGAGCGCACCGGCCAGGCCGTGGGCCTGATCGACCTCGATACGGTCAAGCCCGGGCTGGTGCATTACGACATCGGCGACTGTCTGCGCTCCTGCTGCAATCCGGCCGGAGAGGAATGCCGCGAGTGGAGTGCGGTGCACTTTGACCTGGACCTCTGCCGCTCCATCCTTGAGGGCTATCTGGGCGTGGGGCGTTCGTTTCTGAGCGCTGCCGACCGTCACTATCTGCCCGACTGCATCCGCCTGCTGCCCTTTGAGCTGGGACTGCGCTTCCTGACGGATCACCTGGAGGGAGATCGCTACTTCCGCACCGAACGAACGGGCCACAACCTGGACCGGGCCCTGGTGCAGTTCGCCCTCACCGACTCGATCGAACGTCAGTGGAATGGCATCGAAGCCCTGGTCCGCGACGTGCTGTCGCAGCCGTCGGCCTGAGATGGCACGTCACGCGGTGATGGTGCGCCAGCTCTGCGTTCTGCAGCCGTTTGCGCCGGACGCCAGCCCGCCTCTGCTGGTGCGGGTGGAAGCCGTCTGGCAGGCCTCCGGTGCGATGGCCTTCAGCTTCGGTCTGCGGCCCGGACCGGGTTGGGACACCCTGGAGGGCCTGCGTTGCCCCAGCCGCACCGGCCCCCCGCAACGCCGGGATGGTCTCTGGCAGCACACCTGCTTTGAGGCCTTTCTCGGCTGGCCTGAGTCGCCTCGCTACTGGGAGCTCAACGCTGCTGCCAACGGCGACTGGAACCTCTACGCCTTCAGCGCTTACCGCGGCACCCCGGAGCTGGTGGATCTGCCCCAGCCACCCCGGATTCAGCTGCGCCGTCAGGCCCGGTATCTGCGCTGCGACATCCAGCTTGACCTGCCCCCGTGCTGGCCCGTAGCGATGCAACCGGAGATCGGCCTTGCGATGGTGGTGGAAGACCAAGAGGGTCACCTCTCCTACTGGGCCCTCTCCCACCCCGGCGACCAGCCTGATTTTCACGATCGGCGCGCCTTCCTGCCCACCTGATCTGCACCTGTGGTTGATGGCTCGATCGATGCGCTGGCTTCTGCCCCTGATCACCGCCGCCCTGGTGCCGGCGGTGATCGCCAGCCAGCCCCGACCTCAGAGCAACGACCACCACCAGGGCGAGGCTCAGGTCGACGAACCGACCGCGACGCGCCGCAGCCAGGGTCCGGAGTTGCCGACGGATCCAACCCTGCCCCGCACCGTCTCAGGGCGTCACTACCCGCTGGTTCCGGAGGACTCCGCAGCGTTGGCAACGCTGCTCGCGGCACTGGAATCCGCGATCCGCGATCCGCAGTTGTCAGGCAACGCCCTGCCCCCTCTGGCGCATCAGCAGCAGGTGATCTACCGGGTGTTGTCCAGGCAGCCGCAGCGGGCTGCCGCCGTGCGCAACGCCCTGCCTGAGCGTTGGCACTGGGTGTTCGATCAGCACATCGCCGCACGGCGCCAGTTCCTGGCCATGCATCGCGGGCCTGCCAGCAACCGCCTGCCCGCCTGGCGGATCCGCCCACCCGCACCCGCTGACCAGTTGCTCAAGGCCTACCGCAGCGCCGCTGCCCAGACCGGCATCGACTGGGAGGTGTTGGCGGCTGTGAACCTGGTGGAAACAGGCATGGGACGCATCGATGGGGTGTCGGTGGCCAATGCCCCGGGCCCGATGCAGTTTCTGCCCAGCACCTGGGCGGAGCCAGGCATCGGCAGGGGAGGGGACATCCGCAATCCCTGGGATGCGATCCATGCCGCTGCCCGTTACCTGGTGCGGCGGGGTGGGCTGAAGGACATCCGCCGCGGGCTCTGGGGTTACAACAACAGCGACCATTACGGCGACGCCGTGCTCCGCTACGCCGCCCTGCTCAAGGACAACCCGGCGGCCTACCGCGGGCTGTATCACTGGCAGATTCATTTCGCTTCAGCTGCGGGTGATCTCTGGTTGCCGGTGGGCTAT
>Ga0213858_10000706_pt1 | contig 15893 bp, 28 predicted proteins | sample PICome_FD_160122 | JGI IMG/M metagenome (GOLD analysis project Ga0213858, IMG submission 160122) | Coastal seawater microbial communities near Pivers Island, North Carolina, United States - PICO245 | ecosystem: Environmental > Aquatic > Marine > Coastal | place: USA: North Carolina | collected... | reverse complement strand
CAAACTGTGCCAGATGTGGGGACTAGACGTGGGTCACGAATACATGGGTGACGATGGTATCATCGACTGGCATCTTGTCAAAGCGAGTGGACCATACCCGTACCATAAGGGTCCTAAATTTAGTCGTCGGCCAGAACACGACGTGTTAATCTACAACATACGTCATCCAAAAGACACTATCCCATCGGTGGTCTTCACCGAAGATACGAATAAGTCGTCACTAAGGTATCGCGAACCACTGTTCACTATTCCATATTCGAATAAAGTAGAACGTGCGATTGCGAGCATCATTGCATTCGACGACATCATTAGCGCAATGAAACCAGACATCACGTATCGAATAGAAGACCAACAGACAAATCTGTTCGAGGTCTTAGTTGAAGACCACGACATTGAATATGAAGAATACAATACACCATATAATACCCGCGAACATCGTACACTCGATGACGCGTTATGTTACTATGATGTATCAATCGAACACCAACTTCTCATTAATGTATTTTGTGATAAGTATGGTTATACACCAATTGACTTTAAAGGAGGCTAATTTCCAAACTGATTGATCTTTCGACGTTAAAATAATTAACCATTAAGGAGAAACTTATGTCGAGTATAGAGAGAACCAGCGAACAAACCATAATAGAGTTGAGGCGATTCGTGGCAGAGACCCGTCGCAAAAACTCACTTTCGGAAAGGGCGATATTCCCAACGATGAAGCAAACGGAGGCGTCTATTACGCACTATGCAAATCAATTCCGTTAAGGAGGTGATCGTATCTCTTCAAAGACATATTGAGATCTTTGTCGTATTGACTGAAAATTTTTTGGGATGTATAAATAATGCCACAGTATGATTTTAAAAACACGGAAAGCGGAGAGATTACTACGGTGACTCTCCGCATTTCTGAATACGATGACTACATCGCAAGTCATCCAGAATTAACACGTTACTACGGGCCTACGTCGGCAATGGGTATCATCTCCGGTACCAAAGATGCATATGCAATGGCTGGTAGTGACTGGCAACAACACCTGAAGAACATTAAGAAAGGTTCAGGTAAAAACAACACTATCAACGATTAAGGGTATTTACCGTGTCAGACAATTCTAAGGCATTCAAGGTCCAGAATGGACTTGTTGTAACAGGAGACATTTCAGCAGATGGTACTATCACTGCTGCAGCATTCTTTGGGGACGGTTCAGGTCTAACTAATGTAAGTGGTGGTGTAGGTGGAGGACTGTCACAAGAATCAGTCGAGGCACTAATCGTAAGTATAGTTGATGAGGCATATGTACAGAACCACTCTTTGTCTACCGCAGACGTAACTGCGCAGATTAACTCAATTGTTGATCAGGCATACGTGGTCGCACGTCAGACTGGACTAACAGAGTTAGAAGTAACCAATGCAGTAAATGCTGCAATCAATTCACGTTTGGAGGGTCTGGAATGGTCCTTCGACAAAACTGTCAGTGCACCTAACTACAAAGAAGGTGTCTACGAATATACTGGAATCGCTGTCCAGTTGCAACCAAATCATGGTAGTCTACAAACACATGCCGTTTCTGGGGCGACTATCTACACTGCAAGTAATGATTGGGATTCAGGGGAATCTCTCACTTTACACATCACTACTGATGGCAGTACGATTACTTGGCCAACAGGTACTAAGTGGGTGGGTAACACTGCACCATCCATTTCTACATTGAACGTAACTCATATATTCAACTTCTGGAAAGTAGGTACTGACCTATACGGAGCCTACGTCGGCGAGGCATCCTAATGAGATACCGATACCTTATGTCCGGTTCTCCGGTACTGCGCGTGGACAGCGCAACGGAGATTAACATCTTTTTTGATACGTCGGGGAGTATGAACTCATCACTTGCACCGTTGCAGTATGCACGTGATAATCTACTGTCAAGTGTCTTGGTTCCGTTCTACGATAACGATATGTCGCAGTACAACACTCGTGTGTCGTTTATCGAGATTCCAGATGAAAGACCATTTCAGTGGGCCCAGACTATGGGGTCATCCAACGATATCACGAAAGTAATCAATCTTCTGTTCACGGATGAGAACTCACCATACGCTCAGTTGGGAACTCTCACTGAGACGTTGAACACAGACCTTACTAACTTACGAACTGCGCTCAACTCAACACCTTCGCCAGGATATTACCGCATGGTACACTTTGCGGTTGAAGGTGATGCATCTTATCAGACTAACGTACGGAAAGTGTATAACGGCACTGGAATCTTTTCCAGTCTCAACCTTGCAGATTACGTTGAGGATGAAAAAGTGCGTCTTGTGCATGGGGTACTTGACGGGTCATCTTCAGGGTATTACACAGCGAAAATACTTGATGCAATCAATAATTTAGGGTATGATCTAGACAATCCTTACGAGAGTTTCTTGTAATGAACCTTGAACGAGTATACAAACAATTGCAGATTGACGAAGGAGTCGTGTATGAGATTTACAACGACCATCTCGGCTATCCCACGTTCGGTGTTGGACATCTCATCACAAAGAGTGACGCCGAGTACGGAAGCCCAGTTGGAACGCCGGTATCCGAAGAAAGAGTTAACGAGGTCTTTCAAGAAGACATCAACGTCACCTTGCGAGAATGTTATAAGTTATACGGATTCAGGTGGTCTGATTTTCCAGATGAAGTCAAGGAAATCTTGGTTAACATGATGTTTAACCTTGGTAGACCAAGACTAAGTAAGTTTAAGAAAATGAATGGTCACTTAGAAGTGGGTGACTGGAAGAACGCGGCGGTAGAAGGTCGTGATTCACTATGGTACCGTCAAGTAAGCAATCGTGCCGAACGACTAATGACGAGGTTAGAGAATGTCCCGCAACGCGATTTTTCAGTATATGATTGTCACACCGGAAGTAGACAAGAGGGGTGATATCGGAGAATGGAGAAGGTCTGATTTATATAAAAGAGTAGCAGACATTTCACGCGAATCATTTCAAGATTACGCGGACAAAATCGGTGCCAAACATTTCTATTCAGACCAACGTGTCATTACGAAGGGACATGGTTGTAACACATCATTACTACATGAATGCGCACGTGTCTGGTTAGACCCTATTTTTGACGACTACGACAATCTATTGTTCGTTGATACTGACATCGTCGTCAACACAGAAGAGAACATCTTTGACCTTATGGACACTGGCGCAGACGTTTATGGTGTCCTAGAGTCAGACTTCGTTACCGCGTCTGGTGGCGGATACAACTCATGGGATTACAAAGAAAGTAATTACCAAGATTTCTGTCGCAAGTTCGCATTACACGATTGTCCTATCGTTCCAGTGATGCCCCCTAACAAACCTTCTAAAATAATGATAATGAATACTGGTGTGGTCTTGTGGACTAAAGAGGCACGTCTACGCGCACGTGAGGAGTTCCTACCGTGGGAAGAGTGGTGTTACAAGGGTGACTTCCACATGTCCATCATGAACGACCAACCATATATCTCTGCGCAGTTCATGAAACATGACTTCGACGTAGAGACGATTGACCAAACGTGGAACGATTCCCCACACTACGCGTCAGAACAAGAATTCCTAGAGAAGGCTAAGTTCTGTCACTACACAGGTGGTGACTGGAAGTTAGACATGGTTCGACACTGGGAAAATAAGATGTATAAGACACAGCGGTAAATATGAAGTACCCATCGACGGTCCCTCAGAGTATCGACCCACGAGAGTGGAGGCGTGAGATGAGGGTATTATACGAAACGGTCCACGAAGAGTTTGGATTACGTGCAGAGATACGTGAATCGAAACACGAAAAGTGGGACTATGCGCTCTTTATTTTACACACTGATTGTGGGTTCATCATGGTGACTCAACAGGGTAATGACTACGACAACCTGTTTGCCAAGGCCACTGATATTGTGACATATTTCCCCGACTTTTTTTCAAAATAAGTGTTGACAAGAACCTTCAAATTGGGGTATACTTACACCCGTAATGAGAGATGAGGTTTTTATGAACGAGCAAGAACAAGATAGAATCTTAATCCAAGAGTTGGTACGCGAGTACATCTATTTACCTGAGAACCCCGACTGGGGAAACCTGCAGGCTGCGTTGTACCGATATGAGTTCACTATGACTCAGGTCTATGAAATCTTGCAAGACGTTCGAGATGGAGTTTATTGATGAACGAGAAAGTAATATTAGTTGACTGCGATGGTGTTTTACTGGACTGGGGTTATGCATTCCAACAGTGGATGAAGCGTCACGGTTATGTGGTAAAGAGTCCCGACGTGTACGACGTAGGTGTCATGTACGGTCTGGAACGCAACGAGAAGCGACGACTGTGTCGTATGTTCAACGAGAGTGCGACTATCCGAAAGATACCGCCTCTGCGAGACGCAATCAAGTACGTTCGTAAGTTGCACGAAGAACACGGTTACGTGTTTCACGCAATCACCTCTTTGAGTAACGACGAATACGCGCAACACCTGCGCACAAAGAATCTCCAAGAACTCTTTGGCCCAACCGTCTTCGAGAAGTACGTTTATCTCGACACGGGAGCGGACAAAGACGAAGAGTTGGAGGCCTATCGAGGTACTGGATGTATCTGGGTTGAAGACAAGGTAGAGAACGCACGTGCCGGTGCGAAGGTTGGCCTAGAGTCACTCGTAATGCAACACGGTTACAATCAAGATAGTGAGTTCCCACTTATGCGTAACTGGAAGGATATATACGAGTACATCGAAGGTAAGTAAGTTCCCGCTCAAGGTAGCATGTCGGGGGGTCTTCGGACCCCCCTTTTTTATTCTATAAATACAAATTTAAATTCAGAATGGATGTGTAATGAAATACGTAGGTTTTAGTGAACATTATCATGACTCAGGGTTTGCAGTTATCAACGAAGAAGGTGTTGTCGAGTTTGCAACCCACGGAGAGCGTTACTCCAAGAAAAAGAACGACCCTCTCATTCCCGAAGAACTATGGGATATGGTCGAAGGCGAAGACACTCACGTCTCGTTCTATGAAGACCATACACTCAAGTTTGATATGCGTGGTGGTATCGGCGTCACAGGCTCTCTCAAACACCTAAAGGATAGACCCGAGACTGCAGAAGAAACTTTTGCCAAGATGGTTATCCCTGAGTCGATGACCTATGATGTGAATCACATGCACCATGAATCACACTGTGCGGCTGCGTTCTATACGCGTCCGTGGGATTCGTCTGAGGATACCGTCCTAGTATCAATTGATGGTGTAGGCGAATTGCAGTGTGCGACTATCATGGACCACAACTTTAATCTCATCAAAGAATGGCAATATCCAAAGTCAGTCGGTCTAGTGTATACTACAGTGACTAAGTTCTTGGGGTTGCGTCCACTTGAAGATGAGTACGTGGTCATGGGTCTATCCGCATACCACGAGACATCACCAGAGTCTAAGGCTATCACCGATTGGTTGATTGCATGGTGGGAAGACTTAGAAGACATCGCACCGGAACTCGCAGAAGGTATCGCAGTAGGTGATGTTGAGACCTCACAACGTGAAAAAGAACGACGCAGATTCCGTGAAGAATTACGGAAGAAGGTCGCCGCAGTAGATGATGCAGTTGCCGCACGTGCGACACAAGACTTCGCAGACTATGCAATCATGCAGATAATGCGCGAAGCTGCTAAATATGGTAGGAAGTTGTGTTACTCTGGGGGGTGCGCACAAAACGTCGTAATCAACTCACGTCTGTTTGAATTGTTCGACGAAGTGCACATTGCAGTATCACCAACAGACGCTGGTTCAGGTCTAGGTACTGCGGCACGTTCATGGGCAAAGGCAACAGGTAAGGATAAACTTATTTGGAGTCCATATGCGGGATACAATATCGATACTCCTATTAATCCCAGCGTTGTGGTTGATCACCTGCTCGAACATCGCTATTGCGGTATTGCTAATGGAAGGGCTGAGTTCGGCCCTAGAGCTCTTGGCAACCGTTCCCTTATCGCTGATGTAAGATACGATATTCAGGATACGGTCAATACCATTAAACGCAGACAGAAGTACCGTCCGTTCGCACCTGCGATTCTCGAAGAGTTCGCAGACGAATACTTTGACGGACCAATGAACGAGTACATGCAGTTTACCTCGTGGGCCAAACACGACTATGCACCAGTGACACACGTCGATGGGTCTGCGCGTGTACAGATTGTCAAAAAAGATTGTGAGTCGGTATTCCGAAAAGTCATCGAGGAATACTATGAGCGTACTGGGGTGCCGATGTTACTAAATACAAGTTTAAACATCCGCGGCAGACCGATGGTCAACGACGAACATGACCGTGAGCTGTGGGAACAAAAATACGACGTTAAGGTCTTCTAATGAAACATCTGAAAGAGATTGAACTAAGTTACTTCGAACACCTAAGAAGGGCTTGGACAATCTCTTTCGTGTCCTTTGTGCACGGGTTGTGCCCTTGGATATGGGAGACCAAAGCGAAAGAACTCATCAACGGTGACCCTAAAGACTTCAAGGCTAAACAATGAATGAAGAGTTTGTTTGTCCTGAAGAACTGGTCTGCATAGACCTAGACACATGGGACTTGATGGTAGAAGAGTACGACCTGTCTTGGGATGAGTCAGAGATGGTTGCATTAGAAAGTACGAGTGACGTACAGGCAATCGTAGACCTATCTTGGGAATTGTTATTCCTCACACCGTGGGAGTTAATCTACATCGGTTTACCAATGAGTGTGCTCGCATTTTATGGGCTGTCCATATATGCAATATATAAATGGATACAGAAGAGGTTTAGTTAAATGACTGAAGAAACAGTGGTAGCACCAATAAAGAAAAAAATAGAACTTGAGGTCGAGTTCGACACCACAGAGAAAGCAGTAGAACAGAATCGATTTCAGATATTACTGGAATTGGCAGATGCAGTAGATGCATGGAGAATCTTTCCACGCGCATTCATCACAACCTATATGGTACTTCTTTATAAAACGGCCATATGGTTTATGACGTTACCTGAACCTAATACCGCACAGGCTGGACTTATCTCAGTCGTTGTGGGTGCAGGTGCCGCGTGGTTCGGTCTGTACACATCAACAGGTTCCGGAAGAAGCGTAAAGAAACTAAGCACCAATAAATGAGAACAGAGACACTTACCTCTGAACTCGTGACATGGCGGGGTACCCCCGGCGTAGGCGACTTCATGTGGACCCTCAATTCGTGTCACAAATATGTTGCGGATTACGAATTAGAGAAGATAAACCTTGAGATGCACTGGGAACATGGTGAGGATTTCTTGCATCATTTCGAAGACCCCGAGACCATCATCGAGCGCATGAACTACATTCATAATTTCTATGCACAAAAAGAACGTGTGCACGTACACCATATCTTCAACGCAGACGGTCGATATGCAGACTGGCGTTACGAAGACGACGTAGTGCACGAGGATAACGGTGACCGTCGAGTTGCAGCCATCGCCCGCGACAAAAATAGATTTTGGTTTCAATCAGGTGCGTACTCCGATAAGCCAGGAGAAACTATACCAGAAAACGATTGGATTTTTCGTAAAGACTCGTTTCAAGAACGTGTTGACAATCGAATAGTATTCTGGCGACCTTTGCACAACGCAGAGAAACCACGTACATGGAAACGACAATTTACCAACGATAACTGGGAAGCCATGTTAAGTATGTTACGTGCACAAGGATTTGAGTGTATCGAATTGAGTTATCGTACACCTGTCAGTGAGGTCATGTACTTGATATCAACCGCACGTTTGGTGATATGTTACGATGGTATCTGGCACTACGTTGCGAAAAACTTTGCGACACCCATGGCGGTAATCAGTGATGAAGGTGTGACTAAATATCATACACCGAATGCGCTTAGGTTAAGTCCTACAAAAGGGTGGAGGGATAAAAATGTTTGGTGGTGGATGGACCATATGGAGGACCTATTTAACCATACCAAATTAAAAGCAGTAGACTATGAAAATAAAATGAGGCAGTATTATGGAAATGACTAGAGAAACCTTTACGATTGACCGTGCGGTCATCGAGGTCGCAGGTGGATGTAACTACTCGTGTTCGATGTGTCCGCAAGACCTACGTGAGGGCGGTCGTCACAAGGGATTCCGTCGCATCATGAAACTCGATGAGTTCGAGGGATACGTTGCAGACTGTGCGAAACACGGGCTCCGTGTCGTGAACCTTGACGGTTCTGGTGAAGCGACGATGGCAAAGAATCTACCGGAGTACATCAAGGTAGTGAAGAAGTATGGGGCGAAGTGCTTCATCTTCTCTAACGGATTCAAGATGGAAGGTCAGTACATGCGCGACTGTGTCGATGCGGGTCTGGACTTCTATCGCTTCTCATTCATTGGTGCAGACGAACAAGACTACACCAAGTGGATGTACAACGCCGTAGGTGGTCACTATGCAAAAATCAAGCGCAACATTCAAGAGATGGTTGACTACGTCAATGAATCTGGTTCTGACTGTGTGGTATCAACCTATCACTTAATTACCGACAACGAAAACATCGAGGGGGAGTTAGAGAAGTACAAGGCTCTGGTCGATGAGTTAGGTGTTAAGACAGAAATATGGAAGATGCACAACTGGTCCGGTGCATGGGACATCGGAGACAATGCAAGAAAAGGAAAGGTGAAGACTTGTGGAAGACCATTTAGTCCCGATGTGGTTATACGTGCTGGCGGTCTTGACGGTAAACATGGGGCTGTACATCCATGTTGTCAGGTATTGGGACGGGACGAAGAAGCCGTTCTGGGGCACTGTCAAGACGATACTATCGAAGATATTTTCTTCGGTGAAGAATATGAGAAACTGAGGCAACAGCATAAGACAGGGGACTATCCTAGTTTCTGCAAAGACTGCGACTTCCTAGTTGATGATCCGGAGGTCTTAGTCTACACCAACCACGAACGTGATCTTATGAAGATGCACGGCACAAACTTCACACTCAACGACTATAGGGATAACAAGTAATGTGGGGATTTACACAAGCAGCTGTATGGGTAGCAAAAGCAAAAGAATGGGTCAACGAAAGAATCGGTGAACGAACCACGTGGGATGGGACGGTAATCGTCGCAGTCTGTGGCAGTTACATTCTCTTTGAATCCTTGATTACACTGGTAGCATATGCTGGTGTTCTATACGGATTATGGACTATTTGGAAAGAAGAGCAAAAATAATCCACAAGAACCGGACTTCGAGTCCGGTTTTTTTATAAATAATTAAACTGTGGTGATGACCACTGGCCAGAGTATGGACACATCACAGTATTCTTAGAACGTTCAAACAAGGAAAGAAATATGTCTGAAGCAATATCTATGCGTGATCTGTCGGATCAAGTACTAGTAGGTGGTGCAGGTTGTGGTGCAGACTTTCTACAAAACATGTACGGCATGTGGGTTCGTGCTGAAAAAGCAATTCCTCCGGGTGGTACAAATTTGGAAGTTGCCGTAGAAGCACATCACGTTAACCTAAAACCTGTAGTGTCTACTTCATTAGATTATACTCCAGCAAGAGACGGTATTACCAAAGAGGCACTTCTACAGTGCACAACTGACCGTCGTTATCTAATCCGTCGTGATTGGAAAGATGCCCTAGTTCAGGTATGGCAAACATTCGAACCAGAAATGTCATGGGAAGGTTTCCGTGATTCAAGTCTAGGTTTAAGTATGGTAGAAGAATTCGAATCGGCAGTTTCAGATGTCGTGTTCGAGAAAGAAATATCATACGAAGAATTAGTTGCTGAACCTCAGCGTGTACTAATGGATTTCGTATTCAGTGTACTACCTACACAAGACAATCCAGATTTGGAAAGTTTTGGTCAGAAGAAAGAGAGCATCGATCTAGGTTGTATCGACGTTGCTGTAGAGAAGTCAGAAGTCCGTTCACTACGTGAATGGTCTGATTCAGGTCTTGTCGAAAAAGTAGGAATCTGGAAAGAGTTCCTATCTCCAGCACAAGCAGAAGAGATTGACGAATTCGTAGCATCACTATAATGCGCATACTCTAAATAGAAAGACGGGCATGTCCCGTCTTTTTTTTGTCTGAAGGAAACTATATGAGAGCAGTTGTAATTGCTATCGGTGGGCATGCAAAGTCACAACAAGCAGCCGATCGATGTATCAAGTCAGGGAAACTTCATGGAGTATCTGTCGAAAAGTTTGCGGCAATCACACCTAAGAATGACGTTTTCAAAATATGTGAGAGATCAGGTATCAGCACGGAGCACTTCAGTGACACCTACTCACGACTAGAAAATCAAATCGCATGCTTCCTATCTCACTACAGTTTGTGGAATACATGCATGCATCTAAACGAACCCATTGCAGTATTCGAGCACGACGCAGTGATCACTGCACCTCTACCAAATGTGCTTCCCAACTTCTGTGGTAACATAGGAGCACCATCCTACGGAAAGTTCAATACCCCAGCAACGATTGGGTGGGGTGGACTCGTATCTAAACCATACTTCCCTGGTACACACGCATATATAGTTACACCAATGGGTGCCAAGTTTCTCACTAAACGTGCGAGGAAAGAGGCAAACACACCGGATGTCTATCTACATTTAAGTCGATTCGGTTGGTTACAAGAACACTATCCGTACTGTGCGTATGCACAGGACGATTTCACCACAGTCCAAAACGAAAGAGGGTGTCTGGCAAAACATGGTTTTGACAGCAGTTACGAGATAATATGACCACAGTCTGTTGTGTACTATGGGGAGACAAATTCTCCGAAGAGTACGTACATGTTTTGAAAGCATCTGTAGAACGCAACACTGCAGTTCCTCACAAGTTTGTATGCTACAGCGACCGAATCATTTCGGGAGTGTCCACTGTCCCACTTCGAGGTGGTCTCGAAGGATGGTGGAATAAACTTCAACTGTTTGACGGTCGAATTGATGGACGGATTGTCTACTTTGACTTGGACACTGTGATCACAGGCAACATCGATTGGTTGCTGTCATATGACGGTAAGTTTGCGGGTGTGGAGGATCTGGGTTCAGTCAATGATCATCAACAATACCTCAAGGGTAAACTACAGTCTCCTATCATGTCGTGGGAGTCTTCAACGATGGATTGGGTGTGGCACGAGTGGCAAATCGGTAAAGAGCAAGTAATGAAAACTTATCGAGGAGACGGTGAATATCTGGAGAGCACAATACCCACCATACAGAGGGTTTTATTGCAGAGAGCATTTCCGCAACAGATAAAATCGTATAAGTATGAAGTGTACCCAAGTAACATTGGGAGTGCGTCTATTGTCTGTTTCCACGGACGACCAAGCATTAAACAGTCTATGACGGAAACAGTTGTAACCCCTAGAAAGACCTACGAACCACAAAAGTGGGTAGGTCAATATTGGAGGAAGTGATATGTTAAGTGGTTTAATAGGATCTATCCTTGGATTTGGTAGTTCAGTTGTACCTGCTATCACCGAACACTACAAGTCAAAAAGGACGATGGAGTTCGAACTCAAGAAGATGGAGAAGATGGCAGAACTCCAGATGAAAGGGTACGACCATGAGATTAAAAGGTTTCAGGAGATGGGTCTGCACGAAGAGCAGAAGGCACTCTTGGCACACGACACTGCAATTTCTCAGGGCACAGGATTTATGTCCGCATTGCAGAAGTCGGTAAGGCCGGTGATCACGTATGCGTTTTTCATACTGTTCACCACAATAGAAATTACATTATTACGAGAAGCAGTCAACGACGGTATGTCACTGACGCAAGCATTAAACATCCTATGGGATGATGACACCAAAGCAATCTTTGCGGCAATCATATCGTTCTGGTTCGGTTCTCGTGCAATAGAGAAAGCAAGGGAAAGGTAATGAAGACTTTGAGAAACAGAATGATTGATGCGACTATCGCACATGCTAAAGGTAAGATATCTTTACATAAAGCAAATGTAGAGGTGTACCTACAAAATCCTGCTGGTATCGGTGAACACTCAGACGTAATGGAGGCTCTGGAACACGAGTTGAAACAGGTTGCTGAATACCAAGATATCTTGGAGGTTGCCTACTCAATCGTTCCAGATGCGGAGTAAATGTACGAATATAATGCGACAGTTCGTAGATGGGTTGATGGTGATACCGTCGACGTTGATATTGATCTTGGGTTTGGTCTTATTTACCACAACCAGCGCATTCGTCTTTTCGGTATTGATGCTTGGGAGTCTCGCACGAGAGACCTTGAGGAAAAAAAGAAAGGACTTGCCGCAAAAGACTTCGTGAATCAGGTCGCACCTGTTGGTACCAAAATAAAATTAAAAACATTCAAGGAAGGTAAGTACGGTCGCATCCTAGGAGAGATATATCTAGGTGAGACCATGCTCAACACCCTACTAACAGAGAAAGGACATGCTGTCAGGTATGAATATTAAAGCACTAGGATCTCTAGTTGTCCTGCTGCTGGCACTATCCAGTTGCGACACTACAGAGAAGAGCATCACCAAGACGCACGATGTTACCGGAGAGTACATCGATATTCGAGTTCAGACGTTTCCAACAGGACGTGCTCTAAACAAGTATTTGGAGGATGCAGATTTTAGCAAGCAAGAGGTCGATGGTCTTGCTCGATGGGTACACCCAAAGGGAGATGTAACCAAGGTAAAACGTTGCGATATATACGTAGTGGAACCAAGTGGTGTTCGAGACACTAATCGATTGTCTACTTGGGGACATGAACTAGCACACTGCATCTACGGATCGTTTCATAAAGAGGGTGAACGATGAAACAAAGAACGGTTCACATACTAGGTAACGGTGACAGTTGGCCTCTCTTTGAACGTGGTGTAAAAGGAGAACTCCTTGTCTGCAACATGCCCCCTCTCCCTTTGACACCTTATGAGGTCTTTGCGTCTTGTATGGTAGACTTCAAGATCATGGGTGCACTTGAACGAGGTGAGATCCAACTAGATCATTATGATTGGATTCTAGGCACACGTCCACGTCGATGGATGGAAAAGAACCCAACGTTCTACCTAAAGTATTCTCAAAACATCAAAGGGTTTCATACTCACGTACCACCATACGCAAGACTACCAGGGCAAAAGTTAGCAGATGCGGCATCGAACTACTCGTGTGGTCATATGGCAGTTGACTATGCTTGTCGTATCATGAGAGCAACCGAAGTTCACATATATGGATTCGATGCTATGTTCGATATGAACCTTGCCAGTTACACTGACAACTTTTTACAGGCAGATCGCAGTGCCTTGAACGTGCACCGTATGGCATCGAATTGGAGACCTATCTGGTCTAAGTTTTTCCAAGAATTCAGCAATACACAATTCGTGATACATCACGTTCACTCAGATATAAAACTAATCTTACCTAAGAATGTAAAGATAGAAGTGGGGACAATCAATGAACCAGAAGGTGACGAAGTATCTTAGTTATACTGTAGATTTCATCAAGTACACTGCCATTGATTTTAAGGACTGCTGGATAGACTATCCAAACGTCTTGATATGGTGTGGTATCATGGGTGGAATATTATTCTGCTTATAAAAGAAAGGGGACTTGCGTCCCCCTCTTTTTTTCACTGTCGGGTAAGTTCCTACCGTTAGTAAACGGTAAACATACGTGCCATAATGTCAAACTCTTCTGGGGAACCGCCTTGACGGGCAAATCCGTGATCCCATGAAACACGAGTAGTGAAGGCAGATTGTACTTCTGGTAGGGAAGATTTCTCTTCACCACTCTGCCACTTAACTGAAGATGGTGCACCGTAGTATATGTCAACCATTTCAAAGTCTTCTGTACACATTGGTGCGAACACACTGCGTACTAGATCTTCTTCGAAACCGACATCCGGAGTGCTCATTGGAACTCCTAGGAAGACAACTGCATCGAATGGTTCACCAGAGTGCTCCATGCCGAAAGATTGATGACCGTGCTTATATTGAGGTCCACAAGAAGATACAGGAACACTGCACTTAGAGTATAGTTCGTGCATAACACCTTGGTGCTTGCTCTCTGACGGACGTGCTACAGTAAACGAATCTTCATATCCGAATTCCTGCATTATTACTGGAACGAACTGTGCGATGATGTTCATATCTGGGAACGTCTGAACATCTCCACGTTCTTCTGGTATAAGATCGATCATACGACCAGCAAACTTATCCAGAATCCACGATGTCTGGTGATCATTGAAGTGACCGACAAAAAGGATGTTCTTGTATCCACGAGACTTTAGTACGTTTGCGAACATTGGTGCACGTGACATTGCCTCTTCGACGACATCAACTTCACCATTCCATGTACGTAGGTACTTGCCTTGATTGGTAGTTACATTCTTAACGCATCCCTGAAGTTTACCAGCAAGCATTTCCTTGCTCATTCCGGATACGTACTTTTGGGTGGAACTATTCGACTGAATAGATTCTAGTTTTGGATTGTAAAACATTGGTTAGGATCCCTTATAGATGTTTTGAATATATGCTTCAAACTCCTCAATCTTCTCCAATCGATTCGGCCACAGGATGTACTCTTTCTCAGGGTTTAACTTGAGATTGGTCAACAGTGGTTGAATCGCATTGAACAGTCGATCGAGTCGATCTTGAGTTTCGTCCACAGTCGATGTGACCGTCTCTAGTTGCTGTGCAGCCTCTAGTTCCGATTCGTCAACGGCAGTGAAACCAAAATCAAATAAATCTGTAGTCATACGGTTATTTATACAAGTCAGTGGCTTGACAGACTAAAAATCTTCTGATACAATATTCTAACCTAATGGGGGATATACTATATGAATATTTTTATACTGAATGAAGACCCTGTGATCGCTGCCCAAGAGCAATGCGATAAACACATACCAAAAATGGTGGTCGAGTCGGGCCAGATGTTGTCGACTGCGCACCGAATGCTAGACGGTCAAGTATACCGCAAACCATCCAAGTCTGGCAAGACCATGATCAAATATTATGATCATCCCACCCTAGACGACAAACTCTACAAAGCAGTCCACCACGGACACCCATGCACCGTCTGGACAATGGAGTCTATCTGCAACTACATGTGGCACTACCGACACTTTATTGCTCTCTGTGATGAGTATACTTATCGATACGGTAAAAAGCACTTGACAGACACTCTACTGCGTGATATATTACAAACTCCACCTGCGGCAATCCCCCAGGTAGAACGCACCCCGTTCAAACTTGCAATGGGTTCTAACCCCGAGTGCATGATGTCTGATCCTGTCAAGTCGTATCGTGCATTCTACCAGACCAAGCAAGATCGATTTACTATGCTTTGGACCAACCGTCCAGTGCCAGAATGGTTTGAGGTAAAGAGTGAAAGAACTAGTGCTTAAGATCGTCAAGGAAGAGATCAACGAGAAGATGGACCAGATCCGAAATCTACCTGTTGACAACACGACACCCAATACCAAGTTGCACTTCCTTACAGCAGAGTTGGGTGCAATGCAACAGATACTAAGACGCATGGAGAAAGAGTTGTGATCCACGGTTCAATGAGACATACCCCGAGTGGTCGTAAGATCAAAAAAGTGAAACCTAAAGGAGAAGTTTATGAGAAGTACCAACCGCCACCGTTCCGTCCAATCGAGTCAACGAAACCGTCGCGCATCCTTTCTTATGCAGAGCAGAGACGACAAGAGCTCGCACAGTACCCAAGTCGAGACGACTTCTCCGTTGGCAATGGCACCGGCACCAAAGTCGAACCAAAGAGATACACTGGTACCCTAGTCAAGGGTATCGGTACAATGCACAAGTCGAATGCCATTCCGGTGATCGACGAACAACAGATGAAAGACCTTGCGTCTATGAGGAGATGAGATGGAAAATCAAACACTACTATTTTATGGGTTGATCCTACTTGGACTTGGTT
>Ga0213858_10000705_pt1 | contig 15914 bp, 33 predicted proteins | sample PICome_FD_160122 | JGI IMG/M metagenome (GOLD analysis project Ga0213858, IMG submission 160122) | Coastal seawater microbial communities near Pivers Island, North Carolina, United States - PICO245 | ecosystem: Environmental > Aquatic > Marine > Coastal | place: USA: North Carolina | collected... | reverse complement strand
CATAAAAGTAAAGGGTTTTATAGAAATAATTTAAACTTTTTTTCGATGGGGGTAAAACGACTATTTTTTGCAGCAGATATTTTTTTTTAGACTCGTAACTTTTCGGACTCAGATTTTAGGGGGGGGTATATTAGCATGGCTTTGAAACGCTTAAAATTGAGTTCGCTTCTATAACCCCTATCCATACCGACTCCCCCTTTTCCCTATTAATATGCCACTAAGAACCGTAGTAGTCAGGAACGCTTGGCTCGACACCATACTCCTCGACTATCAATCCCTCGCGACCCACAGCCAACATAGCACGATACGCATCCTCTTGGGTCTCATACATATACTTGCTTCCTATCATCACTATAGACTCATCACTCGCGATAGGATACTTGCCTTTAGTACTCTTAATAACATACATAACATACTCTCCTTAGAATAAGTAACGTGGACCTGTCCACTGGATATCATAGTTCTCAAAGATATTTCCTCGAGGCTTGTTACGAGCAGGCGCATTATAGCCAGCAGCCATGAGGATATCACCACTCTTAAACTTAGCATCATCCTCTAGCTGGACAAAGCCCCATACCGAACGATCAGTCAGAATCTTAGCATACTTACGTCCAGTCTTAACGGATAACTCATCACGGAACTTGTTCACACGGTCGGCATCATAGCCATACTCACTGCGCAAGTTAAATGCTTTATAGTCATCCCCGATGGCGACAATCAGCTTGTCGATAGCTTTATTGAATTCACTCATGATGCATACGCCTCGGCACGGCTTTCGGCATCAGCCTTCACAGAGTTCCAGTTCTCAAAGAACTGACGACGAGCTTCGTTACGTCTCTTCCACTCTTCGAAGCTGACAGTCGGGATTCCATTAGCACGAGCTTCGAACTGCTGCTCAGCCCACGCTTCTCTCTCTAGATCATAACTCATTATGCATATACCTCTTCAGCAATTGCGTTCATATGTTCGGTATGACTACGATACTCAGCAACGTACTCAGGAGAGGCTAGTACCTTCTCTCCAGTGCTGGTGCGGAAGTAATCATCCGCTAATATAGACTCTACTCGATACCACTCATTAGGAGCTGACACCAAGCGAACAAAATCATTTTCAAATATTATCATAATCATCTCTCATTTCTCAATTTATACCAGCTATTCTAAAGGATTTGTTCCCAATTGTCAAGCACTTTTTTAATTATTTTCATTACATTTCGTTATGACATATAGCTAGGTCATACTCACACGTTATATGAATCGAAAGGAAAACAATCTAAAAATAAATCTCTCTCAGAAGTATATGCTTCAACCTCCCATGGAGTACTCGTATAACACCCCTTCATAGCAACCCCTGGAATGCCCTTCCATGTAAAGCCTTTACAGTCATGACTCAGCTCGCCTCGTAAGAACTGCTTAGCATGCACCATCTCATGAGCAAGCGCTTGCATCTGACGTAGGAAGGGAAGAGACTTGTTGATACTAATCAGGGCGACTGACTTATCGCCACTACACAACCCCTGAGCATCGTCGTCAAGGGTCTTACAAAATTCAATGTTGACAGCTCGAGCAGTAAAACGGTGGATCTTGAGCGCTACCATAAGGTTGCTGATGTACTCCTCAACTATATCACGGTGACGTGGACGACCCTCAATGAAATACATAAACGCTCCTATACTTAAAGAACAACAGTTCTATTATACCCTAGATGCGATCTCTCGTCAAGTCTTTTTTACAATTAATTTTATCTTGGTGGCGTAGCTAAAACCATGGCATGTTCCATCTTGAAGAGTGTCAGCTTAGGATCCATCCAGCGATACGACGAAGCAGAACGAACAAAGACATAGATTAAAAAAAAGCGATTTAAATCGGATTCTTATTTATTCGTCTGAAAAGAGAGCTATTTGAGAGCTATCAAGGACTGGATACGAACTCCTGAGAGGTCATTACGCCATATTCAACCCCCTGAGAGAAGTCTTGCCTATACTATGAGAAGAGTTAGCACTATATTACACGTCATTACGCATGATATGAGAAGAGTTGGTGTTACTTCATCCCCATATAGAGTAACTCTTATAATGTATATGAACGTCTAGGTGATTACTATAGTGAATGTAATAAAAAGAGTTTTTGTTAACATTTTCTCCTAAATAATTACATGAATAATCTCATCTTATCTCTTGCGATTACTACTCATCTTGGCTTTCATGGTAGTCCCGAGGTGTTCCACCCCCATGTTAGATATACGCATGACGATTCTATAGCTGGCGCATTCCTCAATAGCGAAGGCTCTTTGAGTGCTTACTACGGATTCACTCGAACCTATGGGAATAGCACTATGGAGTATGCCCTTGTTACAGGTTACGATTCTTCGCCTCTCCTTCCATACATCCGTTACTCTTATGATATAAACAACGATCTTTCTCTCTTTCTAACTCCAGCTGTTGAGCTCTATGAGACATATGGTGTGATTGATGAGAACGTTGGGTTGGTGATTGGATTAGAGATAAAATCCCAACAGTAAAAAATCCCTAACCTCTTGTATTAAAAAAGAAAGTCTGAAAGAGTCTACCGTTATATTGATTATTACCAAATCCAGGCTGGATACTACGATGATACAGATTGCCGTGATAGATTACTGCACGGTTGTATATGTTACTTGCCTGATCTTGTAGTTCCCAATCAGACTCTTCGTTGGTTAAGTCATTATAGTCTATGGAGTGAGATTCTTCATGTCTATAGATCCCAGTATCCTTGCGTCGATAGACGCCTGTACCTGAATTCAATGGGGCGTTGGGTGTAAGGTATACAACCGCTGCCCATTGAGTCTGATCATGATGTGCCCATGTAGTCGAATCCTTTGTGGTATATTGAAATGCCGTGTTATATCCATCTGGCCAATACGTTATCTCTTTATGTACCAACTCTTCCATATACTCTTTTAAGCGAAAGAACCATTCGTTATCTAAATCTGATAATGAACTTGTTCTCGCTCCTGGATAGTTCCCTCGAATAGAGAAGTCTTGAGACAGCGCATACTCACGAACGGAGTCAGGGTCAGCATAAAACCCATCATACATTATAAACATAAAATTCCCAACAGTAAAAAATCCCTAACCTCAGCGTCGCTTACCAGTTCTCGAATCACCAGCTTCATCCTTTGTAAGAACTACTAGATTACCCTTATTGTATGCTTGACCCACGACTACGTTAGGACTGGAACAATATCGTTTATCTGGAGCAGATGTGGAGCCTCCAGATGAGACATTAGATGGGTAATGTTGGGTAGCTCTCACGTGCGAGTAGTCAGCTACAAGAGGCTCGAATTTAGCTTTGTATTTACCTCTTGTCGCCTTTGGTAATGGCTTTCGCTTTCTACCCGATGGAGTATAACGCATGTTACCATAGGTCATTTGCATGATACTTTCTTCCCATGTTTACGAATCTCTGACATTGATAATGTAGCGCCTAGACGTGGATCCTTTTTCAAGCCATACCGACCATTACTCATACGATTATACGCACGCTTGAGTTTAGGAAGTAATAGTTTAAGAACATCATCACCTTTTAGCTTATACATCTCAACGACCTTGCCTCCATCATAACGTGCATGATAGTGGTTCTTATACTTGGCTATCTTTTCTTTCTTGAGATACTCTACCTGTTCTTCCCAAGTAGGTTGTATTGATATGGCATTATAGGCTGCAATGATTCTTGGACCGATGGTCGACTTATACTCTGTTGGCTTACCATCTTTCTCATAGGCATCTGCCCCTGATAGAGTGTCAGATACTTTATGCCCTAACAAGCCAGCCATGTGTATTTCCTTAGACCTTGCATATGAAAATGGATCTCCCCACCCATTCTCTTCACACAAGTCAAACATCTCCTCATACAACTTACGAAACTTCTGTTCAGCAGTCATAACTTCTCTCCTCTTTATGTGTACATATATTATACTATAAAGAGTTACTAAAAGTAAAGTCTTTTTTTAAATTATTTCTTGGCTTTGACGATGCCTGTCTCTTCGTCCATTTCAATGACGTCAGACTTTATGAGGGAAGCTAGAAGTCCACCTACTCCATCTTCTTCACCGTGATCATATCCCAGCTTGTATGAGAAGTAAGCGCACATAAAGATGAACATACCGAAGATAATCATCCATTCATTACTCATGACTCTATTCCTTTTGGTAGTGGTCTTATTCTTATTTATTGAATTCTGACACTGTTATGATGTTAAGGTTCGGTATTTCGTGTTCAGGTTGTTGGGCATTATCAGGCATTACCATGCGGAAACATACAGTTGGATGTTGCGCTAGAAACCACGAGAAGTATAAAGCACGCCATTGATTATCGCCTTCGTTGCATCGAGTCTCTGGTCCATAGTTCTTAGTCCCATCATACATGTTACCAGTTGAGTTGGATAGGAAGTCGAAGCCGATACAGGTCAAGTCATTTTTACCATGCTTGATAGCTTCATGCATCGCTATCATCCCTGCATTGTTTCTGGCTCTACCACCTCTACCAACTGCTACACTATAATCCCAAGGTTCATAACGCTCATCTTCAGGCGGGATGATAATATTGCTCCAAGGGTGATCAACCCTTTGTAACTCTTCTATCATCCCATCATCGATGGCTATAATGTAATCAATGAACTTGTGATCACGGTAGATGGCATTACATCCATATGTAGCAATATTCCTACCAGCCTTATCGATGTTAATCGACTTTCTGCTTGGACCATTACCTATTATGAGTGCTTTCTTTACTTTCCTCATATAGATCATCCCATTCTTCATTCACAGTGGCGTGATCAATCTTCGCCTTTACATTATGCCTTGACACATTTCTGAGTCGCTTCTTACGGATGTTGTCTTCAGTGTATTGCTTAAAACTGGAAACACGCTTTTTATTTCTTTTCATCTGGCCAATCTTTTGTTAGGTTAGGGAATGCTTCTGCTACAAGATTACGAGTCAATCCTTTATATAACAATTTACGATTCTTCATCATGAGCAGAACTTTAGCATCGTTGGGATCAACGCTTTCTAATACCTGAATAAACAGAGTCTCTCTGCGGATAGGTTTTAGATTACGCTGGGTATCACTCAAAGGTCCAGGTCCATGAGTAAATAGATACAATTTGCGCACCTCTTGAGCAAGCCGAGTCTGCTGATCTAGCCTTTCGTCAAGTGGTTTATATGGGGGATCGCCTTTCGGCAACTGCCAACTTACTCTTGGGTCATAGGTATATCCTAGAACCGCTTTTAGAGCTGGACTCTCATACTTCTTAAGAATCGCCAGCTTGTCGGCTTTGATAGGTGCATCTGACACCTGTTGAAATATCTCATGAAAAGTGTTATGCTTCATTTAATTCCTCACGAAGATGCGTTATCACATCTGCTTCAGTTTCAATAACCACCCTTGCGCCACACGCTAGGATAGGTTTCCCATTATCAGAGTACCTGACCACACTTGGACCAAGTATCTCCACGTCATGACAATATTTATTCGTTCTGCCTTCTTTGACTGTGATAACAGGTTCATCGGTTCCATGCTTCAAATTAGCCCGAATCTTATGCTGATTTACATGAATATATTTCTTAGCCATAGTTCTAACCTAAAATCCAGTCAAATAACATGTAGCCACCGAAGCCTAGACCGAACCAGAAAGCAAACGCCCCCAAAGTTCCCCAAGGATCTTCCTTAATAACATACAACTCAACTAGGATGGATTCAAAAAAGCGTCTCATTTAAAAGTCTCCGATATATTCAACAAGGTTCTTTAGTTTATTCTTAATGAAGTAGTTGAGCAACCCACGTTTCTCTGGCACGTCATAGTTGTCGAACTCAGCATTAATCTGATCAACGATATCAGTAGGAACACAGTCAAGGTCGACTAGTTGCTCATTCCTACGATAGTTGCGTAGCATCATCTCATTACAGAACTGCTCTGGCTCTTGATCGATCCATATGTCGAGCTTCTTAGTTTGTAGTGGCTTTTGGCGCTCGTTAGCTACAATACAACCATCAGGCGATAAGAAGTTAGGGATACCATCACCTCGATCGCCACGCATAATATGCTCGCGAAGGAAACGTCTCGGATCCTTGATGGTAATGTTCTTCTTAGTGATTGGGCTGAACTGGTCGACATTACTGAACTTCTGTAGTTGACCGAAGTCTTTATCGCCCGATAGAATTAGGATACGTTCAGAGTCTTCATTATTCAACCAAACACCGAACCTAGTGGTCAGAGTGCCAATAATATCATCAGCCTCAGCATGCTCGACTTGAATAACACGGTATGGGAAGTATTCCTTCAGTTCCTCACGAATCTTGTTGAGGCAGTTGAATACTTTACTCCAGTCTATTGTAGACTTCTCACGATCCTGCTTACGATGCGCTTTATAATATGGGAACACGCCTTTTCGCCAGTAGTCACGGTCATCACAGCATATAACCATCTCACCGTATTTAGCACCGAACTTAGTCTTGTAGCTTCTGATACTGTTTAGTACCATATGCCTTACCAAGTCCTCGCTAAATTCTTCACCACTGACAGCGATATGTTTCATCATATTCGCGATCATTACTTGGTTTAAATCTAGGAGTATCATCTTTTTTTACTCATAATAATTAGTTGATATACTAGTATAGCATATCTCAATCAAAAAGTCAACTTTCCTTGTCGTCATCTTCAGTTAGTTGTAATAGAGTTTTAGCCAGTTCCTCGATATCAGTGAATGCCTCTGGTCCATAGTTTTCAATGACAGGGTCGTCATCCACCAAACCCTCAATATTCCACTTACCATTAATCATATCAGTTTCAGGGTCATACTCGACTTCTATTAGCTTGTCAGCCACACTCTGTACGAAGTGATCAAAACCTCTGGCTCGCATGATCATAGACCGTAACGCCTCAGACATGAATATAAAGTCAGTAGAGAACTCAACACTTTCGTCAGCAATGCCAAACTCGAGGAGATCATCCATCAAGCTGTCACAGTAACCTCGCACTTCATCTTCAACTGCTTTTAATTCAGCCTCTTGCTCAGCCTGCATACCAGCAACATAATCAGCGCCCCCAGCTTTCTCAATAACTTCTTCCCTTTGTCGCTTAAACAGGCGCTCATTAATGTCTATTACTTTACTCAAAGAAACTCTCCAAGTCATTTTCTTGCGTCTTGACCGCACGTTCTTCAGGCGGTGTCCAATCGTTTGGCTTTCCGCCTCGTTCCTCGGGATAGCCATAGATATAACCCAGATCCATGTAGAACACGCCATAGGTTCGCTTGATATTACCATCCTTATCAAACGAAGGAGTGGTACAGATCTGATTCATCTTATGCTCGCCATGCTCACCGTAGTATCCGTCGGTCCAGACGCTGTCTTCGAGATAGCGTTGCATTGCTCGAGAATAGTTCTCAGCTCTAATGCGTTTAATAGTAGCGCCCTTGACGCCAGCACGCTCGTTCTTACGCTCCTCAGATGCGATATCACGCTGAGTCTTAATCCAAGCCTTAACTTTAGTCATGTGTAGAGGGTGATCAGGTTCAAGAGCAAGCACGTCAGGGTGAATGTTCTTGTACTGCGGTGGGTTCTCTTTCATACGCTTTTCTCTAGCGAGACGCAACCGCTCTGCAGCTGCAGCCTTTTGTTCAGCCGACATCGGCTTGCGTGGCTTGCGTATCTTCTTTCTTACATATGGTTCTGGTTCTTTAGCCATAATAAACCTCTCTCAATTATTTAGAACCCTAGTATAACCTATCCAGTCAGAAAAGTAAAGTATTATTTTTCCTGCTGCTCATGCTCAGCAACAATTCCTTTAAAAAAATGTATCCATTGTTGCTTTCTAACATGCCAGGAATATTGGGTATCAATTACTTGCTTGGCTGCTCTTAACTTACCTTTAACGAACTCGTTGTTGATGCTACTGATACTGTAATACAATGCTGAAGCGAAAGTATTTAAATGCTCCTGTAGGTTTTCGCTGTATTGATATTCTGTAGCAAAACCAGCAGTTGTTTCGGGCAGAGCCTCAAAATTAGGGCAGACTACATCGCATCCAGCACTCATAGCTTCTAATGCTGCTATACACGAAGTCTCTGGCCAAATATTTGGATAGGCGAAGATATGCGCTTTCTTCAACGCTTCTCTCACCACCTCATTAGGTTGATAACCATGATATGTAGCTCTCGGATGATCTTTCAGTCTCTGAAACAAACCCTCATATTGCACATCACGTTGATCCCATCCATATATCTTAAATGATGAGTAAACATCTAGATAAAGATTGGGTATGGTATCTGCCATGTGTTCGAACGCAGGAACCAACAACTCAAGACCACGATGAGGAGTTGTGTGATATATCAAGTTTATTCTATCTGTCGGCTTTTCCACTAGATCGATCGGGTCAATTGCGTTCTTCATGACCAAAGACTCTGAATATGGGACATTCAAACCCAGATGAAACGATTGTAGCTGTTGGTTGCTCACGAATACGATCTTGGCAAAGCGCTCACGATCTTTCTCAATCTTAAGATGACCGCATTCAGGGTCACGCCAAGTGTCATGTACAACGTACACATTAAGTTTATCGGGATCAACTTCGCGGACACGTGAATGGATAATATTGATTTTATCTTCGCAACCAGATTCAACCAACGCTTCCTGTATCCGCTCAGCCATCATTTCAGTACCACCCTTTGCTTTGGCATATGTACCGTTAGGATTCATCCCAGGAGTATCAGGAATAACAGGAACTTCCCTGACCTTCCCTAATCCAACCTCAGCAAGTTCTTCTTCGCTCAATGGATTGCCGTCTGGATCAGTGAACGTAGCTGTCCAACCTTGTTCTTCACTCATTATATTATTTTCTCTTTAACAGATAATTTCTAATCTTTTGTTTAATTTTCGGCTTAGTGTGATCGTTCTCTAATGCCTCTTTCAACTCTTCAACTGGCGTATTGTGCATGTAGTAATGCTGATAACCGCCACCTTTCTTTCTAGAACTTTCTTTCCACTTGATTGGCATTAGTCATCCTTCCTGTTAAACCACTGATCAATTTCAGTGCCGATTAACGCAACACTCACAACTAGCTGTACAGGGTCAAACAGTACAATACCAGTAACAAGACCAAATAAACCGATTGTTAAACCTGTGCCAATCGCAGCACGTGACTTCATAAATTTACTTAACATAATTACCTCTTCAAGTATTTTTCAATGTTTTCTTTTAGTTCTTTGGTGTTAACCGTGAACTGCTCTTTATTCTTAAAGATAAACCACTCATCATCAACTGAACTGAGTGCTATCTTTACGTTAGGATAGACTAGATTTATCCCGTCAAACTTTTCCTTCGGTTTCTTACCATAATCCTCAAGCAAGATCCTGTACAGGTCAGCCATTGTATGAGGAGTACGTTTCATAACCTTATTTGCCATCAACAGCCTCTACAATATCAGGGAAATGCGTCTTAATAATATCCCAGCACTGATCAGCCACAATCATATGCTCTTTTTGAGTACCATTACCCCTTCGCAGGTCGCAGTAATGAATCCAAGAACGCAGAGAACCAGCCATATATAGTGTGGTTTCCGTATTGCCCTCTGGAAGCACAGCTCGAGCCTGTTCTTTAGCAATGCCACGACTTAGTGCCCATCTGTAAGCATCGAGCGCCTCAGCTGTAGCCTTCGCTTGCTTCATTTGCCACGTTTCGGATAATGATTTGTCATCAGTTTCTACTGAGTTCTGACGATTCTTCTCGTCTTGTAACCTCGCCTCGCGATTGACGAAAGATTCGCTCTCCGCATATCGCTGACTAAACTCTTGGAATGAGAATGACCGATGCCTGATAATTTGACGACTAATATCACGTGTCGTTGTAATCTCAAGAGTCATATGAACCATCTCGAGCGGTGACCAGTGGTTTTCACGAATCAAGTATCTGACCAATTTACCTGCGGTCGCTTGATTGTTTTGATTAGTAGGATTGCTGACTCTCGCAGCATATGCGATTAATTCCTCAGCAGTTTTACAACCTGTTTCGGCATTAGGTTTACTGAGTGCTACTAATTTAACTTTGCTCATATTCTTCTTTGATACCTCTATACTCAAGTTCTAATCGCATGGCTCTGGCGTAACCTTTAGCCATTATGTAATCGTGCTTTAAAATAGCCTCGATATGCTTCGTTTCCATATCGCATAACCTGACATATTTCAATGGCTGGTCATCTTTTGGACCATATGTCCCCCACTCTACAGCTTCGCGAACCTTTTCAAATGATTCGTCATCCCAGACGCAGTGGTGGATCTCATCACCATGAGAAGAGCATCTCACGTAGTCAAGCCCACCATCGGTAAAATATGTCTTACCATTTTCGTCTAAATGCGACTGATAATCGTGCCTGTGACGGGAATATAGAATCGTGCCGTCAGGCGTTTCAATACAATTCTTTATTAGATTAACGTCTTTGTTCATTTAACTACCTTTATCCAACTACTATCGCAGAAGATTGCGTCTGGCTCTCCTAGCGTTTCTTCGATTTCAACCATAACCTTTTGATTATTAAGGAGATAACCGCTACCAGCGATCATACCGCCACCCTTCATCAAAGGCATGTATTTCTTAACGACCTCGTCAATATTACGAGAACCATGTATATATAAGAAATCTATGCTTTCATCTGCAAGCTGTAAATCAGCATCGCCGAATGATTTTATGATATTATCCCAGTGACCAGTGTTAGTGTAGAAGTTAGGATGAACACCGTCACCTATCGCATGTATTTCTTTGAATAAGTGAGACATAGCAAACAATGATGTCAACTCACCATCACCGCAATCTAACTCGACCATAAGTTCTAGTGGTTGTTTGCTCAGGTTATCGACTGTAGCAATAAGTTCGGCAGCACCCATAAAGTCGTAGTTGAGTCCATGCCCTTGAGTATTGTATATTCCCATATCATTCCCAACAGATAGAGGGTCGCATATCGCCCTTACCATTCCAATGTATTGTACAACCACACTCCTCAATGATAGGAATGATAGCTTTCAGGTTTTCAACTCCTTGAGCATCGCCAGAGAAACAGAAGCATGATTCAGTTACTTCATCTGAAGAAAATGTCGGCATAGTTCCGTCGCCATCATAATTTTCAAGCATGTCATAAAAATCTTCTTCATCGCCTTGCCAATCATCCTCATCAATACAACAATCTTGCTCATGGTTGAACAGACATTTATCAAAGTCAATGACTTCACCTTTGAATGGACCAACCTCGTGTTCATATGGTAAACACGCCCAAGCACAAGATTGGCAGCATAGTTCTGCCCATCCGCAATACCAACCCTCTTCTCGGAGTCGGTCAAATAAAACTTCTAATTTATTCTTCGCCACGTTTGATACCTGCATTTAGTTTAGCTTCTTCGAAATCTAATTTCGCCTGCTTTTTCTTGGCTCGACGTTCTTCCCATTCTTTCTGGTGTATTTGAAGATCACGCCATCCCTCGATAACAAGCCAAGCAACAAGCAATATTAAACCAGCAGTGATCAGTAGTTGAGCAGCAATAGATAATACTTCTAACATAATAATACCCTCTCAATAGTTATACTCTAATTATAACTTATTTTTTCATGAAAGTAAAGTATTTTCGGGAGATATACCTGATACTTTACGAACACCTTTAGTGTGGTCATACACAGTACCCAAAATAGACCTTGCTTGAACATGACCATTTTCGCCCCACTGCCCATCGCCTATATTGTGATTCTTCACACCTCTGGACTCAAACCTTCTTCGGACGACATCAAAGATCCATGAGTCGTGCCATTCAGCCTCGCCTAGCAAGGCATCAGTATTGTACATATCCTGCATTTCTCTAGCGAAGTTCTTAATCTCTGGGTGCTTCATATTGAAGTATAGAAAACCGCACTCTGTGTAATGTTCACCACGCCCAAGATACGTTACCATACAGTCGTCACGGTGTAGGTGTTCCTTAACCCAATCAACGTCAATCTTTTTATGGAACACGCTATCAGCATCAATGAATATAATACCATCCTCATCCTTGCTGTTGAGTATCATGTCAGTGTACGCATAGACTTTATAGCAAAACCGAACAGCATCGAACCGATAATTGCCTTTGTATTTCATATGGAAGTTGGACTTGTGTCGATCGACAAACGCTTTACATTGAGGAATATCGGTGTACATATTTTCGTCTTCATTATAAACCTGAACAGGAAAGTCCCAGTTATATGTTTCATAGAACCTAAAAGCATACTTTTCAAACAAATCATTATTCCATGACGTTACTGTCGATATATTCATATTATCTCCGCTCAATATCTTCTTCGACGCACACAGTACCATATTGAACTTCTAAGATATGCGCTGGCTTATCAGTTCTGTTTGACGCTAGATGCCAAACCCCTTTCGGTATTGTATAGCTTCTATTTTTAGTTTCTGTTAGGTTGATAGTATTCTTCATAGTCAGCGTTTCAACTGCTACAGTAACTTCACCTTGCAGAATATACCAGTGCTCATTTCTATGCGTATGTTTCTGATCGCTCAAACTCTTTCCAGGCTCGATCACAAGTTCCTTGACCTTGACTGTTTTCTTATCTTCTAACACACGCCAGTACCCCCATGGTCGCTCGGTCTTTTGAGTCTTCCACTCGTCAAGGATCCAACTACTAGAATTCTTTTTATCAGAACCACCAATACCCCAAACAAATTTTACTCTCGGGTCGTCAGCATACTTTTTATACTCGGGAGTATTTTCGCCATCAGTTCTGTCACCACCATTAGCGAATATGAGACTAGGGTATCTCTTTAAAACATTAGCGATCGCATCGCAGGCTGTATCATCATCATCGTTAAATGTAATAACATCATCAACGCAACCCAAAGCGCCAATCACCCTGCGTCTCTCGCTTGTCGGCATGAATGGCTTCCCTTTTTTGCGTGTCAACCATTCGTCAGAATTAATCCCAACAATCAGCATGTCGCCCATATATTTGGCATGCTCAAAGTATTCTATGTGACCAGAATGTAATGGGTCAAACCCACCAGTCACCAATACAACATTTTTCATTTTCCTATAATTCCATACTTAACATTACGATTTACAGCATAGTCATCTATATTATAACCGCTTTCTTTCGCCATGTCAACGTATAGCCAGAATAATTGTACTAAATCGTCATAAGGGTGTTCTTCTACCTCGCCTGTAAACCAAGCTGGTTTCCATGGTTGCGTTGGCATATGAGTGTAGTGTAATTGTTTGAATGGAAATATGTCTCTATCGTGGCTGTTCCAGGCAGGGTCTAAATCGCCAACAACACCGCTTCTTATAAACATATTAATGAACTGATGGTGAGCAGTAGGTTCCACTTTCCAATCTTGCGAAGGTGGCATTACATCTTTGAACTTGGTACAGTCAAATAGCATTACGCAGAACTCTTTACCACCGAAACGCTTACCGTCTCTGGCTAGGATCCAGCTATCGCCCATATCTAAGTCAAACAAATCACCGATATCGTGGAAGTTTAGCATATCAACGTCAGTATAAATCGCTCGACCCTCGAAGTTACAATATTCGGGAATAGCCCATCGGAATCCTGAAAATGGAGTTGACCAGTTTCTATCCTCGAACCCATGCCAAAAGCATTTAGGATTATTGGTCTGCCTCATCCAAACTATTTCTAGTTCTCTATCAGTTTCTTTCCTTAGAGAATATTCATATGCCATTTCAATAAGAGCATCTTCACCATTGGATGATGTTCCTATGAATAACTTAACTTTGTCGCTCACGGTTATAGTCCTCTTTCAACTCACTTATATGTTTAGAGTGTATTTTACACCCGATAAACTCATTATAATAATCATCACGCAAAAGGACATCTTTCTCAAACTGGAACTTAGCCTCATAATATGAGCATTCACCTTTAGTTCGGCATAGTTTGAGGATATCACGTTTGAAAGGCACGCCTTGCTCAACAAGCTCTTTTACTTGCTCGCTAGAACCAAAGTACCGTTGCCAGTCCGACTGTACTTTAGTCTTAACTCTACGCTTGCGTGTTTTGGTGACAGGTAGTGTCTTGGGTTTCCAGAAGAACTTCTTACCAATGTAAGAGACCCCTGTGCTGAGATCTCTCACTTGGTAAACAAACCCTACATATTCTTTGAGTTCTTCTTCCGTTAAATCGAACGGTCTGTTATTGTAACTCCATGGGATGTCATGTGGTGTAGCCATAATAAAACCTTTATGTTAGTCAACATCAAAATCTAGATCTTCAAGATCCTCTTCATCAAGGTATTTATCTAAATCGTCCACGTCTTCTTCGATGTTATCGACATCAACGCCTGCCCCGCAGAATGGGCAATATATCGGCAACTCCTCATCAGAGTCAATATCTACAGTTTGAACTATAGAATATTCTGAACCGCAGTCATCGCAAATAAGTTCGTATATTATTTCGTCCATCTTAGTTCCTTATGCGTATGCTTCGTCCCAACCACCAGTTAAACCTGCAACTTCATACTCCGTAACACGGTTTTCAAAGAAGTTTGTGTGGTCAGCGCCATTAAGTACCCACTCAAGCCATGGGAGTGGATTCTCTTTCACTTTGAAGTTTGTTTTCAACCCAAGTTGTAACAATCTTCGGTCAGTAATATAGCGGATATATTGTTTTACTTCTGCAGCCTCTAACCCCTCGACTGCACCCATTTTATAAGCAAGGTCAACAAACTTGTCCTCTAACTTAACAGCTTGTCTCGCTATTTCATATATATCTTTCTTAAAATCTTCATCCACTATCCTGGGATGCTCTGCGCAATATGCTTTAAATAATTTTGAGTTGCCTTCAACGTGAATAGATTCGTCTCGGATCGACCACTCTACAACCTTACCCATACCTTTCATCTTACCGAAACGCTGGAAGTTGAGTAGCATAACGAATGATGCGAATAACGCCACCCCCTCGTTGAATACAGACTTGGCTAGTGACAAACCAAGACCTCGAACTGTTGATGGATCAGCATCCATCATGAAGTCAATCTTATCAGCCATCTCGCTGTACTCAAGGAACGCATGATATTCAGAGTCAGGTAAACCCAGAGTTTCATTGAGTAGAGCATAAGCACGTTGGTGAATACCCTCTCGACCAGCAAACGAACCAAGCATATTTCTTACTTCGTTATTCTTGAACTTTGGTATAAACTGATCATAGTAATTTTGACCTACAGCAACGTCAGATTGCGTAAACAGGCGAAGAATATTAGTGACATATTCTTTTTCTGTAAAACTCATTTTACCCATTTTCCAGTCAGTTACATCTTCTGACAGGTCAACTTCATCCTCAATCCAGTGCGCTTTCTCATGACGTGTAGTAATCTCTACCGCCCATGGGTAATGAAATGGCTTGTAAGTTTCTGAGAACTCTAACAAACCGCCTTGTTTTTTAATCAGGGTATCAGCTTTAGCCATCAGGTCGTCATATGTGCCGATTAAGTTATCGTCAATAAATATCTGAGGAACTGATCTTGCTCCTGGAACCTTTTGATAAAATGCGAGACGCTGTTCTTCATCGTCAAGATTTATCTCGGTGTATGTGTATCCATGAGATTTAAACCAAAACTTGGCTTTCTCGCAGAATGGGCAGTTACTTTTGCTATATATTGTTACGTCCAATTTACTCTCCTAACCTTGGCATGCTACGCATTCGTCTTGAGACTCTGCGCTAGTTTCGTTGAATTCAGCCAATCTCTCACGTGCAACCTTTTGCGCAACGTTCTCGGCTTTGTTTGATGTTTCAGTTCTCAAATAATATAACCCTTTAGTACCATACTGCCAAGCATTGAAATGTACCTTGTGTAGATACGCTTTCTTAGCACCAGCAGGGAAAAAGATATT
>Ga0213858_10000704_pt1 | contig 15929 bp, 35 predicted proteins | sample PICome_FD_160122 | JGI IMG/M metagenome (GOLD analysis project Ga0213858, IMG submission 160122) | Coastal seawater microbial communities near Pivers Island, North Carolina, United States - PICO245 | ecosystem: Environmental > Aquatic > Marine > Coastal | place: USA: North Carolina | collected... | reverse complement strand
AAAAAATAAACCTAGTAAATTCATTAATACTTCCTAACAATATGTTTTCTTAATGCTCTTGTTAATTCTTCTATCTTATCTATAATTGAAATCAAACTAGGGTCTGTAATGTATTTACCTGCCTCTTTAGCTTGGTCTCTTAATGCGTCATATTCTTTAATTGATATTCGTACCATTGGTGTGGTATCTCTAGTTGATTCATTCTCAAATGTTTTATCTACTGAATTATCATCTGTCATAAAAAACCTTTTGGTTTACCTAAATGTGAAAACGGGGGCACAGGGGCCCCCGTCTCCTATTTTTTTATTACGCTGAGTAAGCGACTTGCTTACCGAATACAGCATTGATACCAGCAGCTATAATAGCTTTTGATGGTGTACCAACTCTGTATGAAACACCAGCAGATGTTCTATTTTCATAAATCATCATGCCTTCGTTTCTTAATTTACCAACCATTGCAGCTGGTGATTTAAGGTCAAATGTGTTTCTTAATTGTTTCCAAGTAACATCATTACCTTTTGCAAAAAGATTTCTCACTTTTGCTGTTTTTGAAAGTTTAGCTCTTGCCATAACTTCATCTCCTTTTGTATTGTTAAATAAAAAATTAAACATTGTTTAATCATCCTTTCTTTGCGTGTTCAGTTCGCCAACTATCCGATTAGCAGAGCGTATTATAATAGTCTGATAATCTGAATTCATTTATTCTCCGGGTCAAAGTCAGGTGTAAAATGTACATCAGCCATATCTGATAAATCTCTAACTTCGTCCTCTACATCTTTTGACAATGGTTTATGTGGTCTGTGTTTTACATCTAACACTTTTGAATAATCTAGTCTAGCAGATTTATTTTTACCACTTGCATTTAAAGTTACCATTTTGTCAGTTAATTGTTGTGCTGGGTGTTTCTTATTAAAATCACGGTATACCAGACCTCTAATAGCGTCTATTACAAGTGCCAAGTCAGCCGTAAATGTTAATTGATTAGTTCTAATACCCATATTCACAAATTTATCTAATAATTGATAAGCAATATCATCTACATTTCCCTCAACAAACTCTTTAGTTTGTTGTTCTACTAATTTAGCGTGTTGTTTCGGGTCAACAGGATGTTCAACATTTTTTCTGTTTTTAATCTTGTTGGTTGGAAATAAGATAATATTATCGTTATCATTCACTTATAATTTCTCCCTTGTAATTAACTTTTTTTTGGTCAGCAAAGTGTTCTACTAACTGATTATAACCACCAATCAACTCTCCGTCAATTTTAATTTGTGGCATAGTTCTAACATTCTTACCAATATCTTCAATAAGTTTACTAGGGTCAGAACCAAAATCTTTTTCTAACGATTTTTCTTCGTATTCAAGGCCAAGATTTTTTAATAGAGTTTTGGCCTTGGTACAAAAGACACAATTGTTTTTACTATAAACTGTTATTGTCATCTTTCTTCTTCTTTAGGTTATCCCATGCTTTTTGACTCTCACCATTTAAATTGTAAGCGTCAACGGCTTGTTCAATAGTGTAATTAAACATCTTATTGTACTCACCAAGAGGCAATCTCATACCAATCCATGTTCTATAATAACCATTTTTAGTTAATGTAACATCTTGAGCAAAGATTTCATAACCTCTTACAGGTGTATCAGTAATAATATTTACTATTATTGACTCTACCTCTGTTACCACGGTTTTAGTTTCTGTTTTACCAAGTTCTTTAATGAATTGTTTTGATTCTTTATTCATTTCTCCCTTGATAATATCTGCCAATTCAGATTTAGCCATCATTTTAGCTTTCTCTATTGACAATTGTAAATCAGGCGATACTGCTGTCGCAACACCAAAGATACATTGTTTATCATTGTCTGATTTCTTCAACCATTTTAGGTCACAAGCTTTTGACTCGTTGATATCAGCCATGTACCACGCCGGTACTTTGTCAACAACATTACCTTTTTCTGATTTAATCTTATAGGTACTATTCATACTAGAACAGGCACTTAAACCTACAATAGCAACTAGAGCACCTAGTTTCATCACTTTATTCATCATATTTTATCACTTTCTCGTACATTATATATTAACTCTTGTAAAAAGTCAAGCGTGGATTGTACATACGCCAGAGCGTCCTCACTTGATACTTCGTAAACTATTACCAATACAAGAGCGATTATGATTAAATTTCTAATCATTATCTCACCTCCCATTCACCATTTACATCTAAACACACTTTTCCTGGTGTTTTAAAAGCATGTCCCTCCCGACTATAATATCGGCAGTATTCAGGTGTATTGACATCATGGTAGTAAAACTGAGCAAATAACTCCCAATAACCTGGAGTATCTGGTGCTTTTCTACCGTCAGCACACTCTAAAATTTCTCTTTTAGTAATTGTATCGCCTTCTTGTATTATTTCTACTTTAACAAAACAATATTGGCCGTCAACTTTGTCTGGTGATATTGATTTAATTTTACTATGTAATATTTTTTCGCCTGCAACTGCAACACCTGATATAATCAGGAATATAATTAGTATAAATGTCCATGTCAAATATCTTTTCATATTATATCTAGGGTCAAACATATTTCTTCAATTCCTCTATACTTTGTTTAGTATTATATATGTCTTCCTCTAAAATGTCAATGGTGGATTGATTATTAGTTAATTCAATCTCCTCTTGCTTTTCCTTAATTTCGTTCTCTAATTGTTCTATTCTCTCACTATACCTATCATTCATCTTTTTTCTACCCACTTTCCATCCGGTAACTGACAAGCAGTACCAAATACAACTTCTCTATTTACACCACCAATACCTATTAATGGCCAACTACTAGTAATATCAATTGTAGCGTCATAATCTTTACACTTAAACGGTCCTACCATATGTGATTTTGTTATATGAATAATACCTGAATTACCAGTTTTCTTATTATACCAATTTGTATAACTAGAACCTGTGCCACTTGTATTTAAGTGGTCAACAAATACTGCGTTGTGTACATCATAATCTGATTTATACATAATTTCTGCACCTGCAAATGCACCAATCACGGCACAACCAGCCACAGCATAAGGGTCTGTAACACCAGACTCTACACACATTGCTGTTGTTGTAGTACCACCAAGACCTGCACCTATATGAGACCTATTCATACTACTACAATTTGCTAGTAACATACAAGTTAATATTAAAATTAAAATTCTCATACTTTAAAACAACCTATTCTATTATAATTAATATCAAACTCCTCACAATTTACTCTTTTACTTGAGCTGCAATTGGTCAGGAACACCGATAATAGTCCTAATAATAGTACCGATAGGATTAATTTCATATTTGCCTTCTTCATTCTTTTTCATTGATGAACATGCCGTCATGGTCAATGCCAGAATAGTCACCATAATTATTTTTCTGTTCATATTCACCTTTATCGTTAGCAATTAATAAACAATCTGCTTGAATAGTTTGTATCATATTGTCTATCATAATTTTGTCTGCCTTGACAGGTCCGTATTTCATTTCACGGAGCCTGTCTGACATCTTTTTAATAGAGTCTATCTTATCGCAAAATTCACTAATTTTGTGATTCATTCTTCTTACTCTTTAACATGTTCCAAGGCCATTTATTTTTTGCCTCTGACCAAACTTTTGTTTGATACGCTTTTGTTTTTTCTACTTCATCTGTTAACCAATTACCGACTTTACTTGGTACTTCAGCAACATTTGAAACAAACTCTTGTGGAGTTATTGTTTTATCCTCTGCTTTCGCAACACCTGTAATCAACATGAATACTAATATTGCTAATACGCCTAAACATTTTTCTATAAATGTCATACTTTCCTTCCTGCTGTTTTGATGTCCTCTTTAGCGACTACCATATAAGGACCTTTGTTATAAGCTGGAGCGATTGTAAAGTTCTTACTCGCCTCAATCTTCCAACTATTGTCTGGTTTTGTACCACCAGAACAAATTTTATTTGACAATGGTATTGCATTAGTAGGTTGTTTGATAACATTGTCATCTTCTTTAATCATTCTACTTACGATATCAATAGCATGTCTACCATCTTTTGTCAATTTGATACGACCTTTATCATCTACATTAAAACCCATTTTTTTAAGATACTTGATATGCTTTTGTAGAGCGTCAAGATACGCCTTTGGTGGTTTTCTGTTTCGTAACCTACGAATAGCACCACTTGAATTATTTGTGTAGATAATAGCCATTAGTTTACACTTTCTCTTTGTGATTTATCAAATTCTGATTCTGCCATTTTATCAGCATAAGTTTTACCAAATACTTTCATATAAAAATGGTCTCTTGGATTAGGAGCTGACCATGCTTCTAATAGATTTGTAAAGTTAATATCAATACCATCATAATACTCTGGATGATTCTTTCTTAACTCTATATGGTCTTTGAAAAATTGAATACGATTGTCGTATTTCTTTTTCTTGCCTTTTGTGTCTTTCTGCGTTGCAACATCAAACTCTGCAAATAGAGTTTCTTTTGAATAAAATGCCATAATATAATCCTTTCTCAATTAATTATTCATTACTATACCACAACCGTCTGGAAATGGCAAGCCTCTTAAAAAGCGTGTATTTACTTGATTTCCTCACCAGGAAAGCTGTTAGGAGACGCCAGGATTGGTGAATCAGAGTCATCTGATACTACCATACCCTCTAAATATGCGTCTTTTTGCGATTCCGCCTCAGCCCACTTGTCAAATTCTTCTACTTCCAGTTGATACTCTGTAATAGTTTTATCAATCTTATTCATTGCACCGATATTAGCACCTGCACCAAGTAAAGATTTAATTTCTTTCAAAGCTTCAATAAATTTTAATTGGTCAATCATTTTACACTCCTTTTATGACTCTCTTGATTGTTAACAAATACTCTAATCAACCTAGATACATCTACCTCTTCCGTCTTTAGAGTTTTTGGATGTTTAAAAATTACTTTACTTTTGTTTACTTCTAATTTTATACCTATATCAGAAGCCACTACAATAGCGTCATCTGTATTCTTTCGCCAATCGTGTGAAGAATAACCTAATACATCATCACTCATTTTTTATCCTCACTTGACATTAATAATACGATATAGTGTATCGCTTTTAATAGGTCTTTTCTATTACGACCAGCTTTCTTACCGTATCTGCAAAGATACTTAATAGCATTTGCTTGGCAAAAATCTTTATCAATATTCAAGTGTCTTAACATATCTTGCACCTGAAAACCGTCTTTTGTTGTACTATAGTGTTCACCATAAGTACCTTTTATGTAATCGTGTATCTCTTTTACTATTTTATCTTCATTATATTTCATTTTTATATTTCACCTTTGTTATTTTTACTTTGAAGTCATCTAAATGATTTAAATTAGCATGACTATTATTATATATGGCATACGCTAATGTAGATGTATGTTCTTTAATTGTTTTATGATATAATTCTTTTGCTTCATCATAAGTTTTAACAATAGTCTTTGTAGATTTATCCAATGGACGCCATTCTACAATAGAATAACTATCTGCGTTATCTATAATATTCTTTTCCCAATCTGTTTGATGGCTATTCAATTATTTCCACCATTCGTTTTCTTGTTCAATAGCAATATCAACATCTGATTTTTCTTTTTCAGTTAGATTATCTTCTATCTGATTAAAATAACACCAGTATGTACCGTTGTCGCCTGTATATGTAATAGCGCCAGTATAACCTAAACTTGTGTCATATGTTTTTGCATTTAAAGCTGTATCATTCTCAGCCGCTATATCAGTTGCTTCAGTAGCAATACCGATATTAATTATCTCACCAGTTCTACCATGGTTTGCTTTGATTGTATCACCTATATTAATTATCATTAGTGTATCCTCCGTATTGTTTATTTAAATTTTTGTAAGTATATCTTTCTGTAAATTCTGGATTAAAATCGTATTTAAAAAATTGTCTGCCATTATATAATTGACCATAATCATTAAATAATGAATTATCTCTCCATGCAATATCACCAAACTCATCTTGATATGTTCTATAATACTCTGAACCGTGTATCATGTCAACCCCAGAGTGACCAGTTGCATTTGAAGCTGTTTCAGTATATCTGTCATCACAAAACTTTTTAATCTTGTTCTTTAGAGTCTCTGAATTTAATCTCTTTAATTGAGATAAAGGAACATTTCTAAAGATTGTATGATGAATTTTAAACCAATCATAATCTTCAGGATCTTGGTATTCTCTCCAATAAGTTAAATGTAAAGTTCCTTCTTTTGACATTAGGCAGCCTCTAGTTCTAGTTCAATAACTTCATCAACATTGTAATCATCAATACCTAACATATTAACATTCTCAACATCCATGATATCTTTAATAGCTGTTTGTTTAGTTATAAGATTTTGTTTAACTTGTAAGATAATCTTATCAACTGCTTTTTCGGCTTCATCATAAGCCCATTGTTTAGTTTTAGACATAGTGTTTTTCTCCTTTATTATTTAATAGTATATCAAGAATTTGTAGAAGAGTCAATAGATTTCTTTTCTTGGCGTCTTCTATTCTTTCTTGTAGTGTTTTTTTCTTTATCATATACACATAATATACCATAGTTTCATGCATAAAGCAAGCACTTTTTTAGCTTTTTTTGAAGTTTTTTTTGAGACCTGGTCTCGTTTTTAGGGCTGCGACAACCTGTACTTGTCTAAATCCACGCCTTTTTAACCCATTCCTGCTCGGATTCATGAGGATTTGGCTGTCCGTGAAACACGGAAACCAACGATTCGCCATTGTGTTCGTATGTCATATCTTGTCTAGCGTATCTGGTACCAGTTCGGTCATACCATTTATATGATTGTGTCCACGAATCAGGATATGAGTCACATCCAGGACTGCCCTTAATAAACTCTGAAATAAGGTTTTGGTCACCAGGAAACCGTCTTAATAAATTAGGTCTATCTTCATAGAACCTTCGCCAAAGTTTGTCATGCCACATACTTTGGTCAAACCTCATAATACTAGAGTTCCATTGTTTAGTTACAGGATTAAAGTCATTCATACCTACAAACCTTGCCTCTGGTTTATATGTAAAGAAACAATCTATATTACCTGTAATTACCACATCTAAATCCATATATAAAGTTGTGCCTGGTAATTGTGTATTAGGATGAAACAATTGCATTTTGTTCCACCAGCCTTCTAAATCATGTTCGGGAAATTGTTTAACATATAGTCTACCACCATCTAACATCTTTTGCATTTTTACATGGTCGGTAAATACATAGAAATTTATTAAGTGTGTGGTATTTCTATTTACCATATTATAGAGTTTTTGAACATACTCTACAGAATACTTATCACCATAACAAACACAAGCAAAATTATACAGCACTTCCCCACACCACCTTTATAAACAAACATATCATTAACAATTGAACAAATGTTATTTTAGTTCTTGTTGCTAAAAAAGCACCAATTTGAAAACCTACAAACAAGGTCATATACAATAACATTATAATTTGTGTTGTCATATACCTAACCAGTTAAAAACTGCCCTCATACTTAAAAACATATACATTAATTCCATAATCATTCTTGGCCAATCTTTATCTTTATAACCAAACCATACCCACATAATACAGGCTGCGACACTTAACGACCACCCAATCCATTGAGTAGATATATTAGCACTTGATAAGATTGCTACACTAGTTACTGCTAGTAATAAACCAAACCATCTAAATTTGTTCTTGAAGAACCTTGAAGGCGATACCATCTTCAATCTCCTGTATTGTAAACTGGTTGTCAGCAACCATTTTAATCCACTCGTTTATGGTCTTATGACCTGGTCGCATAGGTTTATTTATTTTAGAAATATCTCTACTTGTAATAAAACTTGCAACATGCCTTTGATGTGTGATTGCTGGTACCATGTTCATTATACTATCTACGGCAGCTAATGACATGTTAGTTACAACACAATGACAATCTTTTAAGTCGTCTCTTATATCTGTATTCCAAAACTCATTTCCTGGTCTTGGTTTGTTTCTTATTTTAATTGGTCTATCAGAGTATTTTTTTATCTCTTCACTTACTTGTCTAATCCACTCGTCTTGTGAAATACCATTTATGTGGTGTGTGACAGTTGGTGATGAAGGACATAATAATATATGATTTGTTTCTCCTGTCAACCAACCTTTAAAATTACAATCAATACCTTTTGATTCTAGTTGTGAAACTCTAACACCTGTGCCTACTTTACCTCTAATTGTATGGATATTACCTTTACAAATTCTAAAGTATGTATTATCATAATTATGTATTTTAGGTTCAGGATATCTAGTAATTTGTTCAGTAAGATACCCTACATCCACATACCACCATTCTTCGTTCTTTCTGATACATTCAGCAATCTCTGGAATATTCTTACCTGCCAATCCCCAAAAGAAATGGATAGGTCTATCGCTGTCTTTCCAACCCTTTTCTATTGCTGGCCAGATTTGATGAGATAAACATTTGTCCCATGCTATTTTGTGTGTTATAATCATTTTAAATCAATTTTTGTTGTGTTATAATAAATTTCAAACCATTCATCAGCATAATCACTTCTAGCATAATCTTCAAAATACGGACCACCTAATGTCCAATGTACATTCTTTGCGTCTTTGTTATATTCATATTCACCAACTAACCAGTTCCACTCTAACGGTATATTACCTATTGCGTCATCATTTGGCAACCATTTAAATTGATGAAGTTCTAAACCTGAAGCCGAGTTAACATAATCTAATGTTAAGTTATGACATAAACTATTATTCATAATCATCATACTAGACCAATTCTTTTTAGGAAACTTTTCGTTTTTTGCACCTCTAAATTTTACACCTTGTTTTGGTTCATAATCATGTTTACAACACATAACAGAATAGATATAGTTTCTCATATTCCATAACTCTGCAATATCACCTCTAAACATCATGTCACAATCCATAAAAATAGAAAAACCTTGGTACTTTCTTAAATACGGCACCATGAATCTACTAAACGCAAAATCAGTTGATTGATTGTCTTGTTTAGTTCTAGTAAATTCTGGTATATTACTTAAACATAATGGTGTTATAGATACAGGTTGACTTGAATTTCGTCTTATACTTTCTGATAGTACATGATAAGCAATCTTTTCGCCTTCATCAAAACCAATAAAAATATCTATCATACTCTTGCCTCCGGACTACGACCTTTTAATTTTCTAGGACCTTTAGTGTGGTCGTAAACAACACCTAATATAGACCTAGCTTGTACATGACCTGGTTTACCATCACCAATATTAAAGTTCTTTGTACCTCTGCCTTCAAATTGTTTTCTCACATAATCCCAAACATAACTATCATGTTGTTCTTTTAAATTGTATATACTATCATTATCGTACATTGTTTTCATGGTGTTTGCATAAGATTTAGTATCAGGATGATTTAAATTAAAATACAAAAAACCACATTCACTATAATGATTACCTCTTCCTAGATATGACATCATACAATCGTCTCTATGAATATGTTTTTTGACCCAATCTTCATCAATCTTTTTATGAAACACGCTGTCTGCGTCAATACAAATTAAACCATCTGCCTTTTGTGTTGTTATAGCATGTGTATAAGCATATACTTTGTAACTAAATCTAACACCATCTGTTAAAAAGTCTTTACTTTTTTTTCTAAAATCTGACATAGGTTGTCTATGTTTATTTCTTTCAACAAATACTTTTAAATCAGGTAATATTTCATCATCTTCATTATAAACAATTAACTCAAACGGCCAATTATATGTCTCTTGAAATCTATGAGCGTATGCTTCAAACAGTTTATTATTCCAAGTTGTAATTGTCTTAATTATCATTATCTTCCCATACATGCTTACTTGCAAAATAAGTTCTTGTAGGTAAATCTTTATCTACAAATATTGCCTCTGAATTTACAACATTATCTATTACATAATTTCTTTTTTCTAACCAATCTTGAATTTTCCTAAAACTTGTACCATATCTCTCATAATGTTTATCTTTGGTTTCTAACACTAAAATAGGTTTACATGTTCTAATTGTATGTTCAGCACCAAGTAATACATTCATCTCATAACCCTCAACATCTATCTTGATAAAATCAACTCTATCAAAATAAAAACTATCTAGCGTTCTCATTTTTACTGCATAATTACCTTTGTCAGAGATGTATGGATTGCCAGTATTTTTATCATCTGTAGTTAGATTTACTGAACCATCTCCTTCACCTAAAACACAACCATATAGTTTATAGTTTTTGATAGCTCTAGCTGCTAGATTTTTAATTAAACAACTTTTATTTTCATCTACAGGTTCAAAAACAATTAATTGTTTAAAATGATTTGCCATATCAACAGACCACAATCCAACATGAGCACCAATATCTATTGCAACTTTATTTCTACTTGCATATTTTAAAGCAAAAGATAAAGCATAATCTCGTTGTTGTGTTTGATAGTTAAAACCTCTGTTTGTATTAGATTGTTCTTCTATCTTTTCTGCTATGTGAGTGTCGCTATCAGGCAACCACCACCCACGGACATTTTTCATTAATTACCTCTTATAATAACTGCTTCAGATAAACATTTATTTCTAGGTCTATTTAAAAAGACTTGATACTTGTCATTTAAATCTTTTAATAATAGTTCATATTGTTTTAAACTTTGTTCATTATCAATTAGTTTAACTTCAAACTCAATCAAAAATGCTTTGAATGGTACATCATAGGTTAAAATCTCTGTACAAAAATCATACCATACACCCTCTATATCAGCTTTAATAATATCTGGTTGTGGCATGTCTTCTTCCATCATCTGTTTTAAATTTTTACATTCAACTTCAATATATGCTGGATTTTCACCGAATTGTGGCAATGGTAATAATGAATAACATCTAGCTAAATCGTTTCTGTCATAATAAAACTTCATTGTACCAGGTGTTTTGTTATATGCGACTTGATGAAATGTCATCTTATCTTTACCAGTAAAATTTGATTCCCACATTTTAACTGTATCTGGTGTAGGGTCATATAAGTGTATATTCATATTAGGATTGTCTTGCAACATAGATTGTTCCCAACCTACATCTCTATGTACACCTAATGATAATACATTTTTACTTTCTTTTACAATTGATTCTGGTAACCAATAGTTTTTATATTGTTTAAACTCTTGAGGTTTCATGTAGATACCTTCAAGTCTTTTTATTTCATTTAATAGTTGTTGTTCTTCCATTTTACCTCTCTTATATTTCTTCAAAGACTGGCCAGTCTGTTTGAAAAGTTACATAGTTTATTTGTATGCCTCTTCTTTCTACTTGTATTTGTTTGCCTTCTTCCATACCATGCCATTTGTTTGGACCGTGAAATATATATCCAAAATTATGCCAAAAAGGTACGGTATGTTTTAGTTCTAGGTTTTCATCATATAAATCTGTACCTAAACTAACATTTTCGGCAGTTTCATTTACATATATTAAACTAGATATTAATTTTTCTGGTATATCACAATGAGGTTTTAACCAAAAGCCCTCTGTATCGTTCAATACTTCTAATCTAACAAATGAATTTTCAAAATCATTTTCATTACCTACCATTTTAGCAATTAGTTTTCTAATAGGTTTACTTCTTAATTCATTAATAAATTTTGTTAATTCAGGATATTGATGATAATTTTGTGCTGTAACATACTCTCTTAATTTATGGTTTTGTTTTTCAACACCCTCTTTATATCCTGACCTTGTGCCATCATGTAAAACACCGTCTCGTTTTATACTTGCACCTCTAATTTCTGCTACTTGAGCTTGTGTTAATGATTGACCAAAGGTAAAATATTCCCATGGCATATCTTGTCTAGTAGCTTTACTTAAACTTTCATATAATTTAGTGTACATTGTTTTCTAACCAACTTATAAAACCATTAGACCATTCTTCATAGGCATAATGATTAGGATGTTGGTCACCCTCTGCTAATTCGTATTCTACATTTGATAGTACCATATCAAACATACTATACTCTGGTTTATAGTAATATGACCAATCAATCTGTTCTTTAATTTTTTTGGTCTCCTCATTTTTAGGGTTGTGTTTAAACCCTATAGAATTATAAATGTAATATTTCAACCCTAATTCTTTTAATCTTTTTTGTATTTTTAAAATATTAAATAATGCATGATAACTAGATGTTTCATTTATATGTTCACTTGTTACCTCTGCCCATTTTAAAGTGTGAAAGTAATCGCCTCTTGTATTAGGACCTTTTGTATATGCATATCTAATACACTTTTGTGCCTCATTTGTTTTACCAAATATACTAGATTTATATGCTCTTTCTTTATTATAAATTTGTTCTTCGTGACCTACAACTTGAAATCTACCTGACGGTGGTACACCAATTAAAACTATACCATCTTTTTCAAAATCGTATGTATATAATCTTCTTAATACACCATCAATACTATTACCATTTCTAGCTAAGTTTACTTCTTTTCTATCAAAATATTTTGCAATATATGTACCAGGTCCCTTATGTTCATTACATAATTTATTTCTTCTTGGCGCACAATTACCATATGCAAAACTACAACCTAAATTATACAACTTTGACATTATACTTCTCTTCAAATTTTCTGGCATCCCAACGGTCATTTACCATTGGCATACCTTTAATGTTTAATGATGTATTCAATAACATTGGACAACCTGTTTTATCTTTCCAAGTTTTTAGTAAGTTATAAAAACCCTCGTTATCTTCTTTTGTAACTGTTTGTACTCTACTTGTGCCGTCTGCATGTATAATAGCAGGAAACTCTTTAGGATATTTACACTTACCAACAAATTGCATATATGGGCTTGTAACTTGTGGCATTTCAAAATACTCATGTACATCTTCTAATAATATTGATGGTGCAAATGGTCTAAATTTTTGTCTCTTCTTAATTGCATTTACTTTATCTTTTATATCATCACCTCTAGGGTCTGCTAATAAACTTCTATTACCTAATGCTCTAGGTCCAAACTCTGCTCTACCATTAGCAACACCTACTATTTTATTTGTTTCTAATTCTTTTATAATATTATCTACAGGATATTCACCTCTAATACTATAACCTAAAAAAGGTCCTTTCCAATTTAGTCTTTGTTTTGTTACAGCAGGTATACAACCCAATGATGAACCACTATCGCCTGGATTTGGCATAATCCATATGTTTCTTTTTAGATTACTATTTGCAACACAATTTAAGGCACAACCACCACTTAAAACTAAATTTGTTTTTCTACAATGTTTTCTAACTATTCTTGTCAATTCTTTTTCATAAACATATTGTACAGAGGCAGCTAAATCTTCAGGTTTTGCCCACTCTAAAACTTGACCAACACCTTGATGATTGTTTCTTTTAAGTAAATGCGTCTTAATAAATTGTGAATGAATAGGTCTGCCATACGCAGCCATACCCATTGTAATATATTCTTCTTCGTTTGGTTTTAATCCTATTCTTTTTGTTATAGCAGAATATAATAAACCAAGTGATAAAGGATATTGTTGACGACCTATCATCTTTTCATTATCCCATATTGTCATGGTTTCCATTTCACCTATTGCGTCAATAGTTAATGTCATTGCGTCTTTAAAAGGTGCTGTATAATAACCTCCTGCCATATGTGAATGATGATGTTTTACATATTCATCAATCTTAATACCAAATTGTTTTAGATAAACACTAGGTAATTCTCTATAATCAAATGCATATTTGTATTGACTAGCTTTAAATTGTCGCCATTTTTTTAGCCATGGTTTTTCATAATAGACAACTAAATCAAAAGGACCATAACTCATTGCCTCATCAACTATTTGTTGATTAAGATATTGGTCATTTTTTATTTTAGAATATCTTTCTGCATGAGCAGCCCACAATATATCTTGACCGTCAACAACGGCCATAGCTGCGTCATGGTTTAGACAATTTATTCCTAGTATTCTCATTTGTATATAAAAGGGTCCTCATCTTTAGCTCTAAACTTTTGCCATTTTGTTTTTATCCAATTAATAAACTTTTTTACCATTTATTTTCTCCGTTTAAATGTGACCAAGCTTTGCCTACTTGCATTTCTTCTACTGTAAACTGAGCACACATTAATGATTTTACCCAATCATTTCTTTCACCTGTATATAATGGGTCTTTTATTTGGTCTAGTTCGTTTAAACCTAGACTTACAGGATATGCTGGCGAGTGTTCACTACAATAACTAGGGACACCAGCCATAACTGCATGTACGGCACACATTGAATGGAAAGATACCATAGCATAACAATCTTTTAAATCATCACTCAATGGTGTTTCTTTTCTTTCAGGCGACCAATCTAAATCATCTTTGAATTTTTGTCTAACAACTATATCTTTTCTAGTATGTTGTTTTATCTTTTTTACAATGTCTTTTTCCCACTCTATCCTATCAATGCCATACCAACGAGCAGTATGATAACTTGGTGGTATTACTAATATATGTTTACCCTCATATTGCCAAGGTTTAGGAGTTAATTCATCTTTACACTTTTGAGGTAATCTATCCCATAATATTTCCCACCTTTTAGTAACTCTGACATTTTTTTCTATGTAATTTTTTTGAGTATTGTTTTTACAGATACGATACCATGTATCGCCTGTGTCTGATTGTTTATAATCGTTACTAAAGAAATATGGTTGGTCAAAGTAATACCAATCTCTATTATCTCTAACGCAAACATCATGTACTGCTTTTGTGCCTCTAATTAGACCTTGAAATATTGCTATATGATTTTCAGGTATTTCACCGTCCCAATCAGGCCAAATGAAATCTAAAAATCTTTCAGCACCCTTGCCTGGTTCTTTATTTCGTTCTACAGATTTAAAAACTTTAGGATTTAATCTTGCTGAAAATGCATTTAGAAATGGTCCCGAAGCTCTTTTAGTATCAAATTGATAAGTTATCATAACCAACCTTTTGTATATAATAGCTGTCAACAATATCTGATATTGGGTTACCTACTTTTTCAGTATCAAATATTTTTTTCAAGTCAATGTTAGTTTCTTTCACAAACGCCTCGTACATTTTGTCTTTATCTGCATTACCTTTTCCTGTAGCACCTTTTTTAACAACACTTGGTACAACTGTTTGATAAGGTAAATTTTTTTCTTGTAATCTGTATTTGAGAATACCACAATTTTCAGCAATCTGAAATAAACCTTGACCTTTTGAACCGAAAGAATAACCCTCAATGAAAATTTGTGGAGATATGAGTGGTGAAATAATATCCAATGCAAAGTCAGATATGTATTTAAATCTTTCAATAGGGTCAGTCCATTCTTTGTGTTCATATCCAATTATATCCTCACTCATTTGACCTATATATTTTTTCTTATTAGTCAAATAATAAAACATCAAGCCTGCGTCACCATCAATATTAATACAAATAGCCGGACTTGTTAAACTATAATCAATCCCAATTATCGTCTTCGTTACTATCATTTACCCACTCCACTTCGTCATGTTCATTTTCAACCTCATATCCACAGAAAGGACAAGTTAGAGGTTCTAATTCTTGTTCTTCATTATCCCACGCTACGGTATATTTAGTCTCACAATTGGAACAGGTTTTTGTCGCTTTATTATTCATTATAGTTTAAATGTTTTAAATTGGTCTTTCTTAACATCTTGTTTAATACCACCTATTACATAAGATTCAATTTCTGTTTCTTGTGGTGCGTTTTGTGTACCCTTTGAATTCAACCAATGGTCTACCCACGGTAAAGGATTTGTTTTTTGCTCGTATTTTGGTTCTAATCCAATACCTTTCATTCTTCGGTTTGCCATGTATTCTACAAACTGGTGTAATAATTTTT
>Ga0213858_10000703_pt1 | contig 15941 bp, 19 predicted proteins | sample PICome_FD_160122 | JGI IMG/M metagenome (GOLD analysis project Ga0213858, IMG submission 160122) | Coastal seawater microbial communities near Pivers Island, North Carolina, United States - PICO245 | ecosystem: Environmental > Aquatic > Marine > Coastal | place: USA: North Carolina | collected... | reverse complement strand
TGGCATGGTGTTGTCCATTGCGAATTGGAATACAAGACAGCGAGGTACATGGTATGATAGACGTAACATTAATAGATAGCATGGGCAGTGACTTGACTGTAGTCAATGCTGCTCGTGTCAGCTTTAACAAGAAGAGTGAGTGGGATGAAGACAACAAGCTTACTGTGAATGACAGTATACTTATATCATATCTTGCACGTAATAGACACATGTCACCTTTTGGACATTGCTTTGCTACGTTTCATGTCAAAGCCCCTATGTTTATTGCGAGACAGCTAGTCAAGCACAAGTTCCTACGATGGAATGAGATAAGCCGTAGGTACGTGGATGAAGAGCCTGTGTTCCATACTCCGAATACATGGAGAGGACGTGCAGACGATAAGAAACAAGGCAGCAGTGGTGAAGTTTCTATTTCCTATCGTATGATTAGTACGCTTGCAAAGCATGAGGTGTGGTGCAAAAAAGCATACAATGATTTACTTGAACAGGGTGTAGCACCAGAGCAAGCACGTATGGTATTGCCACAGAGTATGATGACAGAATGGTACTGGTCTGGTAGCCTAGACGCTTGGTCAGATATGTGCAGACTACGACAGAGTGAGGACTCACAGGAAGAAGCACGTCTGGTTGCTAATTATATAAGCACTGAGATGGGTAACTTATACCCTGACTCATGGGCAGCATTACAGGCGTACAACCGATGAGTGAGCAGTACTGTACAACAAAAGGATTAGGATGGGCGTTCCTAGTGTGTGTAATATTTATACTAGGTGTGCCTGTGGGTATGTGGTTGGCACTGGAAGGTTTATCATGGTATGAGAAGTTCAGCCTGATGAATCCTATGTTCTAATGTGGACGCTTGTATTCATATGGATATATAATGGCGAACCTGAAGCACGTAAGGTAGGTGAGTATCCAGATATGTACCAATGCTTTGCTGACTACGATATGTTATATCACTCAATGCAACCAGAGGAACGAGTGGGTATACGTTTGACTTGTGTTCAGGGAGATACAAATGACAGAGGTTAAATAATGGTTTGTAGATAAACGCAAAGGAATTTCAAAAGAAATAAGGCACATGACAAAAGAGGAACGACAACGTGCCAAAGAGAAAGAGGAGGCTAACAAATGTACACAGTCGAATTTGAAAAAGACGCCTCAGTAGTTACATCACTAGATGAGACAGGCAGATATGAAGATGTCGAAATGGTTATCAGTGATGACGATACTGTTTATTTAAGACAATACGAAACAAGTTTAAACGAGCACCAAATTATTTATATATCATATCAACAACTGCTAGACCTAGTTACCTCTCTGAATAGCACAGAGGGTGCGTTCTATGCAAAGCTAAGAGGGGGTACATTACATGACACATAGATCAATATTTGACGAGATAGCCTTACATACATGTATGCAGAAGCTAGGGCTTACTGTTGAAGAAGCACAACATGCAATGAGTTTGTACGCAAATAATAAAAAGTTTGACAATGAACTTGATACAGCGTATAACGTAGACAACGATGTAATAGACGATGAATGGGATGAGTGGCATCCCAATGACTTATAGGAGAATAAATGAAACTAACACTCGACATAGAAAACACTGTGACCAAACGAAATGACAAGCTACACCTTGATCCTTTCGAGCCAGAGAATACATTGGTTATGGTGGGTATGCTAGATGATCTTGGACACGAGGACATTGTAACATTCGATCACTCAGAGCAACAACCTACCACAGAGGGGAGGTCTATCGTTCAACGCAAACTGGACGAGACTTCCCTTCTAATTATGCACAACGCAGCACACGACTTAATGTGGCTGTGGGAGTCAGGCTTTACCTACGAGGGTGAAATCTTTGACACCATGCTAGGTGAGTACGTACTACAGCGTGGACAGAAAGAACCTCTGTCTCTTGAGGCATGTGCCGAAAGGTATGACCTAGACACAAAGAAACAAGACAGCCTCAAGGAATGGCTCAAGGCAGGTAAGTCTGTGCGTGACATGAACCACACAGAATTATCTGACTACCTATCTGCTGACCTACATGCTACGCAGCAATTGTACAATCGTTTGCGGAAACAGTACGAGGAGTGTAGCTCACTGGAAGGAACAATTAAGTTGACCAATCAACTAGCAGTACACCTTGCACGTATATATCAACGTGGGTTTGCTGTTGACTTGGACGCTTTGGAAGAGGTGCGTAAAGAGTTTGAACAGGAGCGTGTTACATTGACACGTGAACTAGAAGAACAAGTACGTGAACTAATGGGTGACACACCTATCAACCTCAACAGTCCAGAGCAATTATCTTGGGTTATCTACAGCAAGAAACCTAAAGACAAAAAGGTATGGGCAGATTTATTTGAGCCTTACATGCCTGATGCAGATTACCGTTCAACGGTACACAACAACTCAGAGAAGTTGTATAAACAAAAAGCTAAAAAGTGTCATGCGTGTGGTGGCACTGGGCAAGTAAGAAAGGTAAAGAAAGATGGAACACTCTACGCTAGAACAAATAAGTGCAGCACCTGTACTGGGATTGGTTATAGCTTTATGGATATTATTCCAAATGTGGCAGGGCTAAAGTTTAATGCCCCAACTGCAAAATGGATTTCAGCTAACGGTTTCGCCACAAGCAAGGACAGACTTGTATACCTTGAAGGTGTGGCTAGACAACGTGATATGCAAGACGCAGTTCACTTCCTACAGCGAGTGCGTAGGTTGTCTGCTGTTGACACATATCTCTCAAGCTTTGTGGAAGGTATCCACAATTTTGTAAAACAAGATGGTAAGCTGCATGTCAGCTTGCTACAACACAGGACTGCTACTGGCAGATTGTCAGGAGCTAATCCTAACATGCAGAATATGCCTCGTGGGGGTACGTTCCCTGTAAAACGTGTGTTCAAATCACGATGGGATGGCGGTAAGATAGTTGAAGCCGACTTTGCTCAACTTGAATTTCGTGTTGCTGCGTTCTTGTCTCAGGACAGAACTGCCATTGAAGAAGTGACTACAGGTTTTGATGTGCATAGTTATACAGCTAAAGTTATAACTGATGCAGGTCAGAAGATCAGCCGACAAGATGCGAAGTCACATACCTTTGCACCCTTGTATGGAGCCAGTGGTTTTGGACGTACCCCTGCGGAAGCTGCGTACTATGAACAGTTTACCAAAAAGTATTCTGGTATAGCTAAGTGGCACAAAGAATTGGCACGTGAAGCATTGGGTACAGGCAAGATACGAACACCATCAGGACGTGAGTTCTCATTTCCAGATGTGGTACGTAGATCAAATGGTAGTGTGACATATTTCACACAGATCAAAAACTTCCCTGTGCAATCCTTTGCCACTGCTGACATAGTACCTATATCACTCATATACATTGACAAGATGTTAGGTATAAATCAAATGCAATCATGCATAGTCAATACAGTACACGATTCTATTGTTATTGATGTGCATCCAAATGAGAAGGAGAAAGTATTACGTGTAATAAAAGCTGCTAATGACTCACTAATTCAGATAGTAAATCGTAAATGGAATATTGATTTCAACTTGCCATTATTATTAGAAGCAAAAATTGGTGATAATTGGCTTGACACAGTAGATGTGTCGTGATATAACTAAGATTCGTTTTAACAGAAAAGGAGAATTATATATGAACCAAGTAACAATTAACACAGGAAACTTTAACGCAATGGCTGAAGCAATGGGTATGAATGTAGATACTCAACAGAAGTCTCAGGCAAGTACGCTTGCTCGACTACGCATCAACCATTCACCTATCATGGGTGAGGAAACCATCAATGGTAAAAAGGTTAAAGTGGAAGTTGTGTCAGGTGGTACATATAAGTTGGAGATACCAGACGGTCCAACCTACTATGCTACCTCCGCTACTATACGTCCATACCTACAACGCTTTATGTACAAGCGATTTGTAAAAGGTAGTGACACTACACCTAATCGTTACATCAAAACTTTGATGGCTAATGATTTGAATAGTGACATGAAGGACAACGATGGTGGCTTCAACTGTGGTAAACCTGCAGGATACATTGAAGACTTCAAGGCATTGCCTGAGAAGACACAAGATTTGATTCGCCAGATCAAACGTGTTCGTGTATTGTTTGGTACAGTGCAGCTACATAATATTGTGGATGACCAAGGTAAGTCTGTGGAACTATCACCACAAGCATTTATCTATGAGATTGAAAACCGTGATGCATTTAAAATTGCAGGTACAATCTTCAACAAGCTAGGTAAAATGCGTAGGCTACCTGTGCAGCACAATATAGAGGCAACCACAGAGGAACGATCATTACCAAATGGTAACGTGTTCTACTTGCCTACACTTACACTTGACTTAGGTGAGACACTTGAGGTGGGTGACGGTGAGCAAGAAACCTTTGCTAATTTCATGGCGTGGATTGAAAACTACAATGAGTACATCAAGAACGCATGGAATGAAAATGCCTACAAGAACGATGACACCGATACTGATACGGTAGAAGAGTTCGTAGACATTGACGCAGAGGACTTTGTGTAATGTACCATCGTGCTGAACTGGCGATACATCAGTATCTTGAGGATGCTGCTAATGGTAACTCCACCATGTCAGATGAAACCATCGACACTGTGGCACGTGAGGTAGCTGAAGCACTCAAGCGTCAGTTCGGTAGCGGTAATAAACGTGGCGAGTTCAGGTTAAGGATGTCCAACATTGGGCGTCCTACTTGCCAACTCTGGTTTGATAAGAACAAGCCTGAGACAGCATTACCAAAGCCGACTACGTTTGTGATGAACATGATGATAGGAGATATAGTTGAATCTGTTTTTAAAGCTATTCTTAAAGAGTCTAATGTGGCTTTTGAAGACACTGATAAAGTTAGCCTTCCAGTGGGAGATAGTAATGATACTAACGTTTCTGGCAGTTATGATCTTATTATAGATGGGGCAGTTGATGACGTTAAGTCAGCATCTGACTGGTCTTACCGCAATAAGTTTGAGTCATTTGACAAACTAAAGTCTGGTGATTCGTTTGGATATGTAGGGCAGTTAGCAGGTTACGCAAAAGCCTCTGGTAAAAAAGCAGGTGGTTGGTGGGTAGTCAACAAAGCTAACGGTGGTATTAAATATGTACCTGCTGACAACCTTGACATGGAAGCAGAGTTAGAAAAGATTAAGCAAACTGTAGAGACAGTCAATGCTAATGAGTTCAAACGATGCTTTGCACCTGTACCTGAGTTTTTTAGGCGTAAACCTACAGGTAATATGGTGTTAAATGATGCCTGTAAGTTCTGTGACTACAGGCGTGAGTGTTGGCCTACGTTGAAGGAAGAACCTTCACGTGTATCAGAGGCCAAAGACCCTAAGATAGTGGCATATATTGAGGAGTAAAACTATGATAGGTGAAGCAGAAATTCAAGAGTTACAGGATAACATCAAAGAGATGGAACGAGAACTCTTGGAAAAGAAGAAAGCTTTACGAGAGGCTAAGTATGCAGGGCTACGCACAGCAATGCAAGCTCGTAAAGAAGCTGATGAAGCTATCCGTCAGGAGCTAAAGGAACTAGGTGTACAACCAACATCTTTTGGTGCACCCTTCCATTATCACTGGAAGTTCTAGTGGACGGTAAGCGATTCAAACATGCGTTAAAGCAGGGGTATAGGAGTGGACTAGAAATAAAAGTCAAAGACCATTTGAGAGAACGTAAGGTACGTTTTAAGTACGAGTCTCTCAAGATAGAATGGGAAGACTTAATGTACCGCACCTATACTCCTGACTTTATACTGCACAACGGACTAATAATAGAAACAAAAGGACGGTTTACATCAGACGATAGGCGTAAGCATATAGCTATAAAAAAACAACACCCTGAACTTGACATACGTTTTGTGTTCGAGAACAGCAAGCGCAAGTTAAGCAAGGGTGCTAAGAATACATATGCTACATGGTGTGAACGTAATATGTTCTTATATGCAGACAGGGTTATTCCAGAAGAATGGTTGAGTGAAAAAGGTAAAGACAATCATCCAGACTTAGTAGAGTTTCCTTATGAGAAAATAAAAAGGAGATGACATGGACGAGGAAAATACCTTTATTGATTTTAATCCTAATGATTTCATTATACGTATCTCACCTGTAATGGAGAACGGTGAATGGAATGGGGAAATTAACGTAGGTCAGGTAACTACAGGAGAAAATACATTACGAGATAATGACTATGCACACCTTAGTATATTGACAGACATGTTGATATGTGCTATTCCTTTAATAGAAAAGGACGATGCAATTAGGAAAGAACTTTTCAAATTAGTAGAAGAACAATTTGGAGAGGATAAACCCAAAGTAATAAACCGTGATGGTAACGTTTTGAAGGTAAACTTTTAGAGAGGAGAATACGAATGGCAGATACAATAGATACATTAACATTTGGGGAGACAACAATCACACTAGACGATCCAGTTAATAGTCCTAAACATTACAACCAAGCAGGTATTGAATGTATTGATGCCATTCGTGCCGCTACTGATGAGGGTTTCGAGTACTATCTACAGGGTAACATTATGAAATACCTATGGAGATACAAGTACAAGAATGGATCAGAGGACTTGAAGAAAGCCCAATGGTATTTGAATAAACTAATAGAGGTGGTTGATGATAGTTAAGGTATTTCTTACATTAGAGATTGACGAAGAAGAGTACCCTGTTCCTGTGGACGGTTTCATTGACCCAGAAATAGAGGACACATTACACGATTACATTCACGATGTGGATGGTATCAAGATTAGAAACATGAAAATAATTACGCAGGAGTAGACATGAACAATTATTTACCAACAGACTATCAAGCATTTATACATACCTCTCGTTATGCTAGGTGGTTAGAGAAAGAACAAAGACGAGAGAGTTGGAGTGAGACAGTAGAACGTTACATGGATAATGTTGTACGTAAGGTTGCAGGTAACGATAGTTATATAAACCAAATACGTGATGCTATACTTAGCTTAGACGTAATGCCTAGCATGAGAGCAATGATGACAGCAGGTGCAGCAGCAGACCGTGATAACATCTGCATGTACAACTGTTCATACCTTCACGTAGACCATCCCCACGCCTTTGATGAAGCAATGTTCATTCTCCTCTGTGGCACTGGCGTTGGTTTCAGCGTAGAGCGTCAGTTCATTAGCAAGCTTCCCGAAGTGCCTGAACTGTTCAATAGTGATACTACCATTGTGGTAAAGGACAGCAAGGAAGGGTGGGCTAAGTCTTATCGTCAATTGTTGGCTCTTCTATGGGCAGGTGAGATTCCACAGTGGGATGTTAGCAGAGTACGTCCTGCAGGTTCTAGACTAAAAACATTTGGTGGTAGAGCTAGTGGACCTGCACCGTTGGTTGATCTGTTTAACTTTACGGTAGCAACATTTAAAAATGCACAAGGCAGACAGCTTACGTCATTAGAGTGTCACGACATTATGTGTTTCATAGGACAGATAGTTGTCGTAGGTGGTGTTAGACGTAGTGCCATGATTAGTTTGTCTAACCTGAGTGATGATCGTATGCGTCATGCTAAGTCAGGGCAGTGGTGGAATGAAGCTGCACACAGGGCGTTAGCTAACAACAGTGTGTCGTATACAGAAAAGCCAGATTCAGAAACGTTTATGCGTGAGTGGTTGGCATTAGTAGAAAGTAAATCAGGTGAGAGGGGGATATTTAATCGTGAAGCATCTAAGAAACAAGCTGCAAAATATGGTAGGCGTGATCCTGAACACGAGTTCGGCACTAATCCTTGTTCCGAAATCATATTACGATCAGGTCAAGTCTGCAATCTTACTGAGGTTGTTGTACGTGCAACTGACACTCTGGAAGATTTGGAACGTAAAGTACGACTGGCTACAATTCTTGGAACTATACAGTCTACATACACCAAGTTTCCATACCTGCGAAAAGTGTGGCAGCGAAATACAGAAGAAGAGCGTCTGCTCGGTGTGTCACTCACAGGGGTAATGGACAACCCATTAATGACAACAAAGAACAAGGGATTGGATAAGACACTTGAACACTTACGTAAAATTGCTGTTACTACTAATGCTCTGTGGGCTGACCGTCTTGGTATTAATCATAGCACAGCTATTTCGTGCAATAAACCTAGCGGAACTGTCTCACAACTCGTGGACTCAGCCAGTGGGATACATGCACGTCATAACGACTATTACATTAGAACCGTTAGGGGAGATAACAATGACCCCCTTACAACCATGATGAAAGACCAAGGTATACCTGCTGAACCGTGTGTGTTTAATCCTGAGACTACTACAGTGTTTAGCTTTCCAATGAAAGCACCACATAAAGCTGTTACTCGCAATGACATGACAGCAGTTGAGCAGCTAGAGACATGGCTGATGTATCAACGGCATTGGTGTGAGCATAAACCTAGCGTGACCTGTACGGTACGTGATGATGAGTGGCTAGAGGTAGGTGCATTTGTGTATAAACATTTTGATGAGATGTCAGGTGTGTCATTTCTACCACACTCTGATCATACTTATCAGCAAGCACCATATCAGGATTGCACTAAGGAAGAATATCAGGCATTACTAAAGCAGATGCCAAAGGCTATTGATTGGTCTGTGTTATCTGAGTATGAAAAAGAGGACAGCACTAAGTCAAGTCAAACATTTGCTTGCACTGGTGATGTTTGTGAAGTTGTGGACATTGGAGCATAAAGGAGAAGCGTATGTTAGAACCAATTAAAGGATCGTATTATAGAAAATTTCAACCTCAGTCTTACAAAGAGAATGACAGTAAGGGAAAGATAACGATAACAAACTATCTAGAAAGTATTGGGCATACTATTCTTGATACGAAAGAAGATTATTCTTTTGATATAAAAAGCGAAAAGAATGGGTGCATGTACTACAGTGAGGTAGAGATGAAGAACCAATGGACAGGTGATTGGAATCCTAGTTGGACTGACATACGTATACCCTATAGAAAGCACAGACTCATAAATAAATATACACAGGTACAAGGTGACAAAACATTTTGTAACTTTTATATTATACGCAGAGACTGTCAGAAAGCTTGGAGAATAAAGGACTACCAACTTACCAAAGAATGTGCAAAGGAGATATGGCTATCTAACGCAGGACGTTATGAGCATTTCTTTCACATACCATATCAAGAAGCAGAACTAGTAAACTTAGTATAAGGAGATTGCATATGAAACATTTAACTCGCAAACAACGTGGCCTTGGCAAATATGATGCACCGTTAAAATTTCAACACGAGAAAGGTTACAACGATTTTAAACATGGGCGAGTGTTTAATCCATTCCATAAAGATACTATGCAGCATCGGGAATGGCTACGTGGGTTTAATAAAGCCTACTTTGAGCAACTAAAAAGGGTAAAGGAGTATGAACTTAAAGCAAGAAGCAGAGCAGTTTCTGAAGGAGAAGTACGACATGGTTGATTTTAATTCATATCAAAGGTCAGCCGTTACTACAGCAATCTATCCCGATCAACATAAGATTACCTATCCTGCATTGGGCATGGCAGGTGAGGCAGGTGAGGTAGCCAACAAGGTAAAGAAACTTATTCGTGATGGACCTGACAAAAGACCTGACACATGGCGAGAGGACATAGCCAGTGAGATAGGAGATGTACTGTGGTACTGCGCTGCACTGGCTGACGATCTTAACTTAACGTTAGGTATGATAGCCTCACAGAACTTAGCCAAGCTACAGAAGCGTAAGGATAAGGGAACACTAGGTGGAAGTGGAGACACTAGATAAAAAAAAATGGGGAGCTAAATGCTCCCCTTTGTTTATCGTGACATAAGTCCTGTATTTTTCTTTCGATATATGCTCTGATATTTCTTTGCAGTTGCTGTTAACTTATTTAAAACATCTGGATCAGTAAGGTCAGGAGATTCTCCATCGTTCCTATCTATAAAGTCTACCATAGCTATGCGTCTATAATCTTTACTTATCCTATTAAATTCTGATAAAGACCTTGAGTATGCATCTGACATTCCTTTTGAGCCACTCTCTTTTAAGAAAGACTTAAACTGTGAAAGTTTTGTAGTCAGTAAAGGCTTCATCATAGTTTTAAGGTATGCCTCTCTAGATGTTTTTTCTTTTTTAACATCACTAAAATTATCATATTTTTTAGCAAAATCTTCTTCTATCTTTAGCATAGCGTCATGTAGTATAGGAACAAAGTCTTTTAGCTTTTCATTTTCAAATGCAGCTACGGCATCTATGTCTGAGTTACTACCTACTTTCCATTTAGGTACGCCATGCCTAATAAAGTATTCCCCTGTGTCTGAATCTCTTGGACGTAGGTTTATACCTAATGTAATTTTCCACGTTGGGTCTGGTCTTTCAACGTCCTCTTCAAACACAACAGACTTATCTTCCATCTGTCGTTCTTCATCCATATCTCTGAAACGATTATTGTACGTTTTTTCTATCTCAAGTTGTGCAGCTTCTATTGCATCTTTAGGAGCAGGTTTTATATTTTGTTTATATGTATTGTCTCTTACACCTAATGATCTTTGTAAGTCTATCACCTGACCAAAACCAGTTAGGAAGGAATTAAAATAATTAGACACTGCTTTTGCTGTAAGTTCTGTAGCCTTTTTACCACCAGATATATCCATACCGTCTGCTATCTGTGATATTTCTTCTATTATTATATTGCCTGTGCCTGTTCTAAATGTAGTACCTGCAAATGTTTCTGCAAAGTCTTTTGGATTCCAAAATACAGAGCTAAATGTACCTTCATTAATGTGTTTTAAAGCTTCACCTATGTACAAAAATTGTCTCATAGGAAAGATAGGACTGGTGTCTACGGCATTTTCTCCTGCACCAAACTTCTTGTAGTCCTCTGGTGCATTTTCACTTGTTCTGTACTGATATGCTGCGCCAATAGCTGCAAGACCTACAATGTTTCTCTGTAGTGCTTGTCTATCCTTTGGTGTCATTTTAGTTATCTTACTACCTGTAGGATTAACTATGTCCATCATCTTTTTAGTAAGAGGTATAGCACCACCTGCACCATACTGTGCCATAATTTCCATACTGTTAAACATAAAACGTGGGAACTCAACAACAGTAGTTAAAGGAACACCAAATACTTTACGGCTAGTCATTATGTTTGTTATGTCTCTAAATAATTTATTGTCAGGTTGTTTAGCATAAGTGACAGCAAGAGACTGTTCTATAGAGTCATTGACCAATGCAACAAAAGAACGAGCACCGTCTGGTCTTACAGTAGATGAGTCGTTTAGTAGATCAGGAAGTTTACCGTCCTGTAGCGCATCAATTAAATCTATATTGTATTCTTTTTTAGCTAACCTTTGTAGCTCACTAAAAAATACACCACGTCTTACTAGATGCTCCTGCCATCTGTTTGCAAAGTTCATTAACTCTACTGTGTCTTCAAGTGGGTTTAATAGTTTGTCAGATAAACCACCTTCACCTCTACCTGTGGCAATTCTAATTTCGTTTAAGTTATCAAACATACGAGATGCCTGTGCCTCAAACTCAGGACGATTTAATAATAAATCAGAATAACCTTTAGCTACGTCAGGACGAGAGAACACATATTTGTGTGCAGCAAAACTATTCTTCCAATTGTCTTTATCAAATAATGCTTTAGTTGCACCAACAAAACCACCTTCTCCATCAAGCACACCACCTTTAATTGGTTTACCAAACTCGTGCATAACCATATCAACCATGTTGCCCAGACTTTCCATAGGAATACGAATGGCTGCACTTTCAAGGTTACGCATTGCTGTAGCAATTTGGCTAACCATAGCCCCACGTCTTACATTTTCTAAACGTGTACCTGCCTGTGATATTTTATTCTGTGCTTCAATGAGTTTCTTTTGAGCTATGTCATCTATCTCACCTACAGGTCTAGTACGTTTTATTTGAGAAGCTATGTTGAGTATTTTACCTGCGTCACTAAACGATCCTATAGTAGAAGATATGTATTCTTCAAAGGATAAACCATATTTGTTTAATGTAGTTAATAGTTCTTCATCGCCTACTAACTCTTTATCTAATGTAATATCAAGTAGAGATTCTATGACACCTTTATTTTTATCTTTAAATGCTTTGTGGTTTGGGTATTTCTTCTTAAACGTTGCAACTACAGCAACTAAACCATCTAGTTTATCAGGGTTTAATACAGGAGACAGCAGTCCTTCTTGAGAACCAACTAGTTTAGACATTTGATCTGCTACAACAACTTGATTACCTTCATCATCTACTTGAATATCAAACAGATCACGTCTTGTTTTTTCACTTGCCTTACGTGCTAGATCATAGTCTACAGTTAAAGTACCGTCATCATTTTCTATAGATATTATTTTTTCTTGATCAATTATTTTCCCATCTTTATCACGAGCACCTGTATTTATTTCGTACTCTTTAATTAAATTATCTTTGATGTCAGCATTTTGTTTAGCAATTTTTCTAGCTTCTATACGTGCATCTTCTAGTGCTTGTTGTGTAGCAAGCACAGCACCACCTACATTATTACGTCTTGCTATTTGATATTGCTTGTCATATTTAATTGCATCTTGATATGCTTTTATACCACCTGTTTTTAATGGAGTTATCTTACCCATAAAAGGTAAAGTTTCAGTAAACTCTAATAATACGCCTGTATTGTCAGCTATTTCTTCTGCTATTTCTTGGGGTGTGTCACCCACATCAAATCTACCACCAAAAGATAGTATACTTTTAGCTGTTTCAAAACCTATTCCTGTATTTTGTGCTGCCTCAAGACCTTCTTGAACTAAATCTGTATAAGCTGATGCGGTTAATTCAATGCCATTGGCTAACATGTTTAATGCGTTATAGCCTTTTTCTCCTGTCAGGTCTATAAATTTATTTAATACAGGATTTTCTTTTAAAGCCTCTGCTAATTTTGGTTTTATTTCCTGTTCAAAAAACTCTTGACTTGTAATGCCCTGTTCTTTTAAATAGGCTTCCATGTCTTCTTTATCTTTTTTAATTTCAGCCATACTTTTTTTAGTACGAGAAAAGTTTTCTTCTGTCTGTTCTTCTATTGTTTTTATTTCTTCATCGTCATATTCACCTGCATACGGTAAACCAAGTGCAGCTTGTTCTCGTAATTGATCTTCTGACACAACAATATTGTTTTGTTTTTCTACATAAGTTTCTGTAGCTGCGTCTGCGGTATCTAGTTCATCAAGCTGTTTCTGCATTGACTCCTGTAAAGACCCAGAAGGTTTAGGTTGTGTATCTTTTACAACAGGCACAGGTTCAGGTTTTTTAGAAACTAAATTATCCTCATTGCCCTCAAGAAAACTATCAAGTTCTTGTTGCATTTGTTCTTGCAAAGTTGCCATTTTATTTCCTATTCAAGACCAATAAGTAAAGCTTCTTGATATTCATATCCCATATATACATATATTGCTTTTCTTGTATTTCCCTGTTTGTCTTTCATTATTGCGGTGTATGTATCTCCAGGGTTTAACTCACCTGATTTAGGTTCTTCACCCAACGCATACTCTTTAACTGCATTACCTGCATTATATTGTCTTTTACCATAATTTTTTACATAAGATTTAGCTTCTCTTAACTCTGACCCAATTCTATCCATAATATAAGGATCATCTTTACCTATCTGCCAAGCTTCATAAGCCTGTGTTACAGCACCATATAAAGCAACAAAACCTTCACCTTCTCTACCTTCAAATTGTTGTTCTAAATTTTTTGTAAAGTCCACAGGAAATCCCATACCTAACATACTTTGTTGTTTAATTTTAGTTAAGTTAGATTCAAAAGATGTAGCATCAGCAACAGTTGTAATTCCTTCAAAGGTATCAGGAGTAACTGGCTTTTGAACAGCTTGTGCCTGTGCTTTCTTTTGCATTTGCTGTAGTATCTTTTTTTCTTCTGCTACTAGTTTATCCATCTTTGCTTTGATAGGACCATCACTAACACTACCTGTATTTAACAGTGCTATTTGTTGTTTACTATTAGCGTCTAACATAACACTTAAACTTTGTACCTCTTCATCAGGTTCACCGTATATAGTTTTAATAGCTTCTGCATCCCAATTAAATCCCATTGGACCTGCAGGTACAGGTGAAACTCCTGTTAATGTTTCGTCCATATTATCAAAAGAAGAACTCATGCTATACAAAGTACTTACATCTGCACCCTTTTCAACTGCTTTCTGTGCTATAGTACCTGCGTGTAGTACAGCTTTATCACCACCTCTTGCTATCTGTGCAGCAGCAGACCTGTCATAACCTACAGTCATTAGAAAATCTATATTCTGTTTTTGTTCTTCTCTTTTAGCTCTACGCTCTGCTGATCTAGTTAGACGTTCTCTAGTAGCTGCTTCTGCATCCATTAAACGCATCTTACTCATTTCTAGTTCTTTTGACTCTATGGTTTCTGCAACACCCTGCGACATACCGCCTAAGAACGCACCAAAATTAAACGCCATCTGTATTTCTCCTAGACATTAATCCTACACTAGGCTCTTCTAGTTCTATTTCTTGTTCTTCCTCTTGCGGCTCATCTATTTTTTCACCACGTTTTTTTATTTCTTTTTCAGCTAAAGCTAATGCATTAGCAATTAAAGAGTCACTAGGTTTATCATCTTCTGCCGTTTTACCTGTTCCTTCTACATACTCTACGTCTGCTTCTTCTGCTAGATATGCCATTGTTTCTATAAGAACAGGCATAATTAATATACCTACATCTAAACTATGTTTGCCTTCCATTACGCCACTAGATTGCATTGCATTTGCAATTGTTGTTAGGGGTATACCAGTTTCCATTACGTTAAATAAATCATCTAGCAATTCTGGATTAGTTAGACGTGGTATATAAAACTGTAAAGCTTCTTCTACAGTAGAATATTGAGGCGGTTGTTGCCAAGGTCTATTACCTAACTCTGCTGTAAGTGACTGCCCTGCAATTGGAGCATCTATCATAGGTTCTAATACATCAACCATTTTTTAATTCCATTCTTGCTTTTCTTATTTCAGAAACATAACTTGCTACACGGCTTCTTACCTCTTTAGGTTTGTTACTATTTTTTTCTGGCATACTACGTGCAAGTAAGCTACTACTTTTTTCTTTTTGTTTATTTTCTTCACGAGGTAATGTTAAATTATTCATTACTTGAAATGCTACGTTATACATTCTATTATCCTATCCTGTTGGTATTCCAAATACGTCACCTAAAATACTACCACCTATAGTATTAGATAAATCTGAAGTAAATATTTTACCAATTAAGTTACCAAAACCTGATGATGACTCAGCGTCAGCTTTAAACTTTGCAATGTCAAAAGATGTGTCTGCTTGTAATTGTGCAATAGCTTGATTAGATATTCTACCACGTTCATTTTCAGCAGATGTCCATGCCCACTCCATATTGTCAGCATAAAACTGCCACAAGTTATTGTATGCAGTCTGTGAGTATCCTAGTAATGCCTGTGCATTTATTTCATTAGCACGATTAACTGCCACTGTATCTGCTGTTGCAATTTGTCTACGCCACTGTGCATTGTTTTGATCAATAAGTAAACGGTTAGATGCATTAAACTGATCACGTTGATTATTAATCTCTGCATTAAATCTTTCAATGGTATTGACCTGACCTGCATTAAATTGTGCTTGAGCATTTCCTTGTGCGGCATTAAACTGTGCAGTGTTATTTAATAGTGAAGCAAAGAACTGATCAACTTGGTTTTGAGAGCTTGCATTAAATTGTTGTGCAGCATTAATTGCAGCTTGATCTGTAAACAAAGATTGTATACGCTGTTGAGCACCAAACAACTCCATAGCTTGTTTATTAGATAAGTTAGTTAAATCTGTCTGTAAAAAGTTTTGTGCATTTTGTACAGCAGCTTGTTGTCTATTATT
>Ga0213858_10000702_pt1 | contig 15949 bp, 20 predicted proteins | sample PICome_FD_160122 | JGI IMG/M metagenome (GOLD analysis project Ga0213858, IMG submission 160122) | Coastal seawater microbial communities near Pivers Island, North Carolina, United States - PICO245 | ecosystem: Environmental > Aquatic > Marine > Coastal | place: USA: North Carolina | collected... | reverse complement strand
TCAAGATGGATAAAGATTTAAAATTTACAAAACTTCACTTACCATGCCCTGAATGTGGTAGTAGTGATGCCCTATCAGTTAATGAGAACGGGTCAGCTAAATGTTTTAGTTGTGACAAGTTCTTTCCTAAAGGTGTTGATGGTCAAGCTGTCACACCAACACAAACAAACGAGACTGTCAGAGAAGTCAATGCTCATGGTGGTGTCTTTGCTAAACTAACAGACCGAAGTATTTCCAGAGAAACTGCTGAGAAGTACGGAGTCAAAACAGTCTACGATGGTTCAGGTGCGATAGCTCAACATGTTTATCCCCTGTACATTAACAATGAACTAACTTCAAACAAGATAAGATATGTCAGAGATAAGAAGTTCAGTTACGATGTCAGTCCACAGGGAGTCGGTCTCTTTGGACAACAACTCTTCAAGGAAGGTGGGAAATATTTGACGATTACTGAGGGAGAGTGCGATGCGATGGCAGCCTATGAGTTACTAGGTAGCAAGTGGGCTGTCGTTTCTATCATCAGAGGTGCAGCCGGTGCAGTCAAAGATATCAAAGATAACTTAGAGTACATTGAAAGCTTTGATAACATTGTCATTTGTTTTGACAAGGACAAGCAAGGTATTGAAGCTGCTAAGAAAGTTGCAACTCTACTCAAGCCCGGGAAAGCTAAGATAGTTACTCTACCAAATGGTTACAAAGATGCTAATGATATGCTTATCAAAGGCAAGTACAAAGAGTTTACTTCAGCTTGGTGGGATGCCAAACTCTTTACTCCTAGTGGTATCATCAGAGTCTCAGAGAAGAAGAATCAATTCTTAGACAGACCTAAGAAGGAAAGTATTCCTTATCCTTGGGAAGGTCTCAACAAGAAGCTGTATGGTATGCGACAAGGTGAGTTAGTCACATTGACAGGTGGTACAGGTCTTGGTAAGTCTAGTATCACAAGAGAATTAGAACATTGGTTAGTCAAACAAACAGAAGATAATGTTGGCATCATAGCCTTGGAAGAAGACTGGCGAAGAACAGTCGATGGTATCTTAAGTATTGAAGCCAATGCAAGATTGTATGTTGACCAAGAACGAGATAAGTTTGATGAGTCAACTCTCATGGATATGTTCGACAAAGTCTTTGAGGATGATAGAGTATTTATTCATGCTCACTTTGGTACGAATGAGATTGATGATATCTTTGCTAAGCTGAGATACTTAATCGTTGGTTGTGATTGTAAGTGGGTAGTGGTTGACCACCTCCACATGCTTGTCAGTGCCTTGGGTGAAGGCGATGAACGCAGAGCCATTGATAATATTATGACAAGACTCAGAAGCTTAGTCGAAGAAACTGGTGCTGGTTTAATTCTAGTGTCACACCTTAGAAGAGTTGATGGTAACAAAGGCCATGAGAATGGAATTGAAGTATCATTATCTCACTTAAGAGGGTCTAATAGTATTGGACAACTCAGCGATTGTGTGATAGCATTAGAGAGAAACCAACAGTCCGATGATGCCGATGAGGCAAGGACAACTAGACTAAGAATACTTAAGTCTAGATATACTGGGGATGTAGGTATGGCAACTTCATTAATGTATGACAAAGAAACAGGAAGATTGTCAGAGAGTTTTGATACAGAGTTTGAAGTATCTGAAACTCAAACACAGATTGCATTTTAATGGAACTAGTTTTTGACATAGAAACAGATGGGCTTTTGTGGCCAACTGAATTTAAGAACAAAGAAGGAGATACTATCTCTCTGCCTTCGGCTTCTCAGATTTGGTGCATCGTAGCTATTGATGAAACTGACACAGTCCATACCTTCGACCCCTCTCAGATTGACGAGGGCATTGAGTTTTTAAAATCTGCTGATGTTTTAGTTGGGCATAACATCATAGGTTTTGATATTCCTGCTATTAAGAGGATTAAGAATGTGGACTTACATTCACATGCGAAAATCATCGACACCTTGACCCTTTCAAGATTGCTCCATCCTACTAGAGAGGGTGGTCATAGTCTTGAAAAGTGGGGATGGAAACTCAACTGCCCTAAGTCAGACCAACCAGTCTTTACAGAATACAGTAAAGAGATGATGGATTATTGTATTCAAGATGTTAGATTAAACAAGAAAGTTTTAGAGAAACTAAGGAAAGATAGTGTTGGTTTCTCAAAAGATTCAGTCGAATTAGAACATGTTACAACTAAGATTTTAATAGAACAAGAACTAAATGGTTTTTTGTTTGACGAGAGGAGAGCTATAGATTTACTTAGTTCTTTAAACAAACGCAAGAAAGAAGTTGAAGATGAGGTTCATGCAACTTTTAAACCTAAGTGGATACCTATCAAAGAGGTAACACCAAGGTTAAAGAAAGATGGTACTTTATCTAAATCTGGACTTACCTCCGTTGAGTATCAGGAACGAGTAGCAACAAACGACACTACACCTTTCATGCGAAAAGAGCTACGGGAATTTAATCTTGGCTCTCGTCAACAAATAGGAGAGTACCTTATAGACTTTGGATGGCAACCTAAAAGATTCACACCAACTGGTCAACCGATTGTGGATGAAGGGACACTCAGTAAAATCTCACACATCAAAGAAGCTCAGCTCATTGCTGAGTATCTACTTATACAAAAACGAGTCGGACAAATTGAGTCTTGGATTGATGCCTTGAAAGATGACAATCGTGTTCATGGTGCTGTCATGTCAACCGGTGCTATCACTGGTCGTATGGCACATAGAAATCCAAACATGGCTCAAGTACCTGCAGTCTATAGCCCTTACGGTAAAGAGTGTAGGTCTTGTTGGACTGTACCTGAAGGCTATAAATTAGTGGGCATAGATGCTTCAGGTTTAGAACTTAGAATGTTAGCCCACTACATGTCAGATGAGGAGTACATCAATGAAATTATCAACGGAGACATTCACACAACTAATCAACAGTTTGCTGGCCTTAAATCAAGAGATGAGGCTAAGACATTCATCTATGCACTTATATACGGAGCAGGAGATGAGAAAATTGGAAGCATCATTAACGGAAATAGAGCAGATGGTAAGAGGTTGCGAGAACAGTTTCTTACTAGTTTACCAGCACTTAAATCTCTTAAGACTAGAGTTGAAAGAGCAGCTCAAAAAGGATTCCTCAAAGGGCTAGATGGTCGTAAGATATTCTTAAGACATCAACATGCAGCCCTCAATACTCTACTGCAAGGTGGAGGTGCGATAGTAATGAAAAAAGCCTTAAACATATTGCATGATAGGCTAAAAACCTGTACTATTGATTTTAAGTTCGTTGCTAACATTCACGATGAATGGCAGATAGAAGCCAGAGAATGTCAAGCAAATCGGGTTGGACAATTAGCTGTTCGCAGTATTCAAGATGCCGGAGAATACTACAAGATGCGTTGTCCTCTCGATGGTGAATTTAAAGTCGGAGGTAACTGGAGTGAAACCCACTAAAGATAACCGAAAGAAGTTTGATATAGACTTAGAGTTTGGAACCATAAGAGAAGATAAAGTTGCAGAGATGCTCTGTAACAAAAAGATTGAAGTCAAGTCTGAACGAGGTATGTGGATGAAGACTGGCAACATAGCGATTGAATATCAAAGCTATGGTAAGCCATCTGGAATTGAAGCAACGGAATCAGACTACTGGTTTCATCATCTTTGTGTAGGTGATAAAGAGTACTGTACTTTAGTCTTTCACACCGATGTACTAAAAACTATAGTCAAAGAATTAGATACATTTAAAACCGTATCAGGTGGCGACCACAATGCTAGTAGAATGTATCTAGTCAATCTACAAAAGTTGTTTTCATCTGATGTAATAAAAGCTTTTAAGGAGCTAGAAGATGAGCAAGAAAAATAAAACATTAGACACACTAGTAGATGATATCTACGATACTATCGGAGTTCTTTCTGGTGGTAAACAAATCAAAATCCCAAACAAATTATTAGAAGAATTAGGAGTTGACATAGCTTCTGCTGTTTCTGAATGGGCTACTCCTGTGCAGAGAAACAAAGCAACCACACAGACTTTACGCATGTCTAACATAGGTAAGCCTGAAAGACAGTTGTGGTTTGATATGCATGAAGACAAAGATGCTGACTCTGAATTACATCCAACTACTTTAATTAAGTTCTTGTATGGTCACATCTTAGAAGTCTTGCTAATCTTCTTTGTTAAATTAGCAGGACACAAAGTAACTGCTGAGCAAAAGCAAGTTTCAGTCAAGGGCATCAAAGGCCACATGGATTGTAAGATTGATGGTGAAGTAGTAGATATCAAGACTGCTTCTGGTTATGCTTTTAGAAAGTTTAAAGAAGGCACACTAGCAGAGCAAGATAACTTTGGCTACCTAGCTCAGCTTGCTGGCTATGAACATGCTGAGAAAACATCTGAGGGAGGCTTCCTTGCTTTCAACAAAGAAACAGGAGAATTAGCCCTCTTTAAACCTCAAGACCTTGACAAACCTAATATAACTTCTAAAATAGATAGAGTAAAAAAAATAATCAAGTCGGATTCTCCACCTGATTATTGCTTTGATGAAGTACCGGAAGGTAAATCTGGCAACATGAAGTTACCTCGAGAGTGTACTTTCTGTCCTTATAAATTTAAATGCCGAGCTAACTCCAATGATGGAGAGGGTCTTCGTGTCTTTAATTATGCCAAAGGACCTGTCTATTTTACTAAAGTAGTAAAAGAACCTAATGTAGAGGAGGTATTATGAGAGGTACTAAAGCTAAAAGATTAAGAAGACAGAGTGAGCTATTGCTTATTGAATGGTTGCAGACCATGGTTCCAGAAGGAGAGGATGCAACTAAGATAACTCTAAAGAACTTACAGGACTTTTTACCAGAGCAAACCCACATCTATGCTAACAATAGATTAATGTTGAGTGCTTATTCATTGCGATGGTTTTACAAGCAAGTAAAGAATAATCCTGATATTACTTTAGAAGATATAATGACATGAAGACAGAACTAGAAAAAGCAATTATTCAAATGGGTCAGATACTACAAGAACCAAATGAATCAATAGATAATTTTGATGACGATACTTTAATTAATTTATCTAATGTTCTGTTACTTGAAGTAGAAAACAGATATGGTAGGAGTGTACAATGAAATATAAATTCAACGAAGATAAGATTTTAAAAGACATAAAAAGCTACATTGATTCTACTTACGACCAACATTATGCCAGTGGTAAGTATCAAGCAACAGATATGATTATTGATGCTGGTCATGGTGAGAGTTTTAGTATTGGTAATATTATGAAGTATGCTATGCGATGTGGTAAGAAGGATGAAAAGAAAAAAGAGCTGATGAAGATAGTACACTATGCCATCATAGCTTTATACATAGAGGAGAATAATGGAAGATAAGGTTGGCCCAAAAGAATACTTAGGTATTAAGATTAATTATGACAATGAAAAACTTTTAGATAAGTTTAGTCTCGACACTTTAAGAGACAGATATTTTACTGGAGAAGAAACACATGCACAAGAAGCATTCGCAAGAGCCTCCGTCTTCGGAGCCACCTTCAAGGGTGTTACAGATTTTGAGTTGGCTCAAAGACTTTACAAATACAGTTCCTTACATTGGTTCATGTTTAGCACTCCTATACTTAGTAACGGGGGAACCAAACGTGGGCTACCTATTAGTTGCTTCCTCAATTATGTACCTGATAGTCGAACTGGTCTCTCATCTCATTATGATGAAAACATTTGGCTTGCAAGTTCGGGTGGAGGCATTGGTGGATACTGGGGAGATGTTCGCAGTAACGGTGTTTCTACTGCTCACGGTAGTAAGTCTACTGGTTCAATCCCCTTTATGCATGTCGTAGACTCACAGATGTTAGCCTTCAATCAAGGTGTGACTAGACGTGGTAGTTATGCAGCTTACATGAATGTTTGGCATCCAGAGATTGAAGAGTTTATCAACATGAGAAAAGAATCTGGTGGTGATATTAATAGAAAATGTTTGAACCTACACAATGGAGTCAACATAAATAATGACTTCCTCAAAGCAGTTGCTGAGGATGCTGACTGGCGATTGATAGACCCTAAGACTAATGAGCCTATGAAGATTGTCAATGCTAGAGAGTTATGGTGGCAAATCCTTAATGCTCGAGCAGAAACTGGTGAGCCTTACATTGTCAATATAGATACTTGTAATGAAGCTTTACCACAAAAACAAAAAGACTTAGGTTTAGAAATCAAACAGAGCAACTTATGTTCTGAGATTACTTTACCTACTAACGAAGAACGCACAGCTGTTTGTTGTTTGTCTTCCGTAAACTTAGAACATTTTGATAAGTGGTCAAAAGATAAAAACTTTATTGATGACTTAGTTACAATGTTAGATAATGTACTTCAGCACTTTATAGATAATGCTGTTGATACCACACAATTAGGAGAATATCATGCCAACTTTAAAAGATTTACAAAACATCTTAAGCAAGGGAAAGAAGGCTTTGCAAGAGCAGCTTACTCAGCTTATCGAGAAAGGTCAATCGGTTTGGGAGCAATGGGGTTCCATGCTTACCTTCAATCTAAACAAATACCTTTTGAAAGTATCTTCGCTTCTGGCTTCAATCATAAAGCATTTAAACATATCAAAACAAAAGCTGTGGAGGCTACTGAAAGACTTGCTGATGCAAGGGGAGAGGCACCTGATGTCTCTGGTCTTTCTCGTAGGAATGCTCATCTTCTCGCTGTTGCTCCTAATGCCTCTTCTAGTATTATTTGTGGTGGGACATCTCCTTCGATTGAGCCATATCGTGCTAATGTTTATACACACAAAACTCTTTCGGGTAGCTACCAAGTAAAGAACAAATACTTAGAAAAGCTTCTCAGGTCTAAAGGAGTTAAAGGTAAAAAACTAACTGAACTTTGGAAGGACATCGCAGGACATGATGGGTCAATACAACATCTAGATATTCTTACTGATGATGAGAAAGAAATATTTAAAACAGCTAATGAGATAAATCAAATATGGATTGTTGAACATGCTTACAAGAGACAAGATTTTATTTGTCAATCTCAATCAGTAAATTTATTTTTTGTGTTACCAAAAGCGACAGAGCCTCAAGCAGTCCATGATGAATACATGCAGTATGTCAATGATGTCCATTGGTATGGTGCTAACAAACTAAAATCCCTGTATTATTTTAGGTCAAATGCTGCAAGAAATGCAGAGAATGTTAATATAAAAGTACCTCGTATCAAACTTGATGAAGGTTGTATAGCTTGTGAGGGATAGTGCCTAAGAAGTCTAAGAATCAATTTAGTAAAGGCCATGTTCCGGTTACAGGAGTAAGGGGTAAGAAGACTTCTCAGGGTCGTAGAAATCTAGCTAAAGCTACGATGAATAAGAACATGAAAAGAAGTTGGAAGAAATACAGAGGACAGGGAAGATGACAAAGTTTGAAAGTAAGAAACCAAAAGAAGGTAAGAAGTATCAAGTTTATTTTTCTGGCTATGAACATCCGTATGTCAAGTCAGGATATAAAGTAGTAAGAGTAGTCGAAAAAAGAAAGTTCGCCTACTTAAGTTTTTTTAATAAGAATATAAAAGTCCCTATGACTCTCTGGGAAGAGATGAGAAAGGGAGCAAAGGAGATAGAAGATGAATAAAGAATTATTCAAAGCCTTGGAACAAAAATACCAAGCACAACTAGTAGTAGCTAAGACTAACTTAGGTTTGTATCTTAGTAATCCAGTCGCAGTAGCTGACCATCCTGATATGGTTGAAACTATTGATAAGTTATTTAAAGAATATGCAGAAGCAGTTGAGTACATTAAAATATTAAGGGAGCTAGATTATGAGTTTATTGGGGAGTAGAGAATATTACAAACCGTTTGATGATGCTTGGATGTTTGACTACTATGTCTTACAAAACCAGATGCATTGGATGCCTGAATCTGTACCCCTACATACAGATGTTAAAGACTGGCAAGACCTAACACAAGTTGAAAAGAATTTACTAACACAAATCTTTAGATTATTTACGCAATCAGATGTTGATGTTGGTGCTGGTTACATTGATAGATACATGAGAATATTTAGAAAACCAGAAGCTAGAATGATGATGGGTTCATTTGCTAATATGGAATCAATTCATCAACATGCCTACAGTTTACTGCTAGATACCGTAGGAATGCCCGACATTGAATACAAAGCTTTTGCTGAGTATGAAGAGATGTCAGACAAACATGAATACATTAATGATATTAAAACAACAAGACAAGATAAAAGAAGTATAGCTAAAACATTAGCAGTCTACTCAGCCTTTACTGAAGGACTACAACTGTTCTCAAGCTTTGCCATCCTATTAAACTTTCCAAGGTTCGGTAAGATGAAAGGTATGGGACAGATAGTTACTTATAGTATTAGAGATGAGTCTATGCATGTGGAAGCCATGACTAAATTATTCAGACAGTTTGTTCAGGAGAACATAGAAATCTGGACTGATGAATTTAAAAAAGAAATATACGATATCTGTAGACAAATGGTTGAGCTTGAAGATAAGTTCTTAGATTTAGTATTTGAGATGGGTAACATCCAAGGACTAACTAAAGAAGATATGTACAAGTACAATCGTTACATTGCAGATAGAAGACTTTTACAGTTAGGTCTTAAAACTAACTATCAACAAAAAGAGAATCCTCTACCATGGCTTGATGAGGTTATGGGAGTTGAACATCAAAACTTCTTTGAAGGGAGAGCAACTTCATACATGAAAGCAGGGTTAAGAGGAAGACAAGATAAAGTTACATTTAGTAGCTTGGAGAATATTAATGAGTCAGAAGGAAGCGAATCTAATTAGCTTCAAAGTTTTATTGACTAGAGACAACAAAGTAGTGACTGAATTAAGTATGTTACCAGAAGAAGAAGTGATGAAAGTATTTCCACCTAGTGAAAGAGAAGTCATTTGTTCATTAATCAGAAATGGTAAAACCAAACTTGAACCACTACATAAGTATCTAGAAAAAGAAGTTAATGCTTTGAAATATTAACCGTATAGATATTGACGGGTTTTTCTTTACCCTTTACCAGAATACTTTCTAAAGGTATGAGGTCGAAGGAAGAACCCTTCATTGTCTTTTCTCCTATAACAATATCCTGACCAACTTCTTTGGTAGAGCTTTCTAGTCTCGCTGCTAAATTAACACCATCACCTATAGCTGTATAATCAAACCGTGAAGAACTTCCACAATTTCCTACAACAACTCTGTCTGAATTTATTCCAATTCCAACAGCAATACCTAGTTCTGCTGCTTTTATCTCGTGTGCTATTTGAATCGCTGTTCTTATAGCTTTGTCTTCTTGTTCCTCAACATCCATTGGAGCATTGAAGATAGCCATCATCGCATCACCAATATACTTATCCACCATCCCATCGTTTGCTTTGACTGCATTCTCCTGAATGGTTAAGACTTTGTTCATTATCTCAGTTACTTCTTCAGGTTCTAATCGTTCTGACAAACTAGTAAAGCCTCTGACATCTGTAAAAAGAATTGTGCAATATCTTTTTTCTCCACCAAGTTTTAAAAGTTCTGGATTATCTTGTAATCTTTTCACCTGTCTTGGGTCAAGATAATGTTCAAATTGTTTTTTAATCTGTTGTCGTAACTTAAATTGAGTTCTGAAGTTTAAATAGAACTGCAAAGCTGACAAGATGAACATGGAAATCAGTGTCCAAGTTACATCAATCAGTAAATTTTTACTAATAAAATACCATCCTAAAGACCCGACTGAGAAAAACGTAAACCCAGCCGCTACTATGCCCTTCGTAATTCCTAAAGAATGCGTTAGAAGCGAAATAAGAAGCCCGAAGAATACGAGTAGGCTGAACTCCGCTAATAATCGGTACTCCGGGACATTAGGGGTCTCTAGGAGGATACTTTCTGCTAATGCTGCCTGTATTTTGTGTGGTTCTAGTAGTCCAACCGGTGTTGCTACCTGTGGCATGATACCTTTGGCAGTAAAACCAACAAAAACAAACTTATCTTTGACATCCATCTCTGACATTGTAGTCTCTGGAGTGTCTACCCAACTAATCCATTTCTTACCTGAGCTATCTGTAGGGATAGGAGGGATACCTTTTACTCTTATCATCTCAATACCATTCTCATTTGTTTTGATTTGATAAGTATTACCACCACCAAGTATCTTCAAGACTTCAGTACCGAAGGAAGCGACCCAGCCCTCTGGAGTTTGTTGGATGAGAGGAATCTGTCTTACTAAGTTGTCAACATCAACAGGGACTGAGACTGCTCCTTGAGCAGATGCTTCTTTCAGTTGGGGAATATTTTCTAGGAAACCTTGAGCTTGAGGTAAGGTGACATCAGGACCAAGGATAACTGTACCATGTGTTTCTGGATACTGGTCATTATTTATTTCAGGCATAGCTATCACACTAGGAGCTAAGCTGAGCATATAGGCAAAGTCTTCATCACCACCAAGCCTATCAGGATGGGGAAACAACATAACCCAACCAACACCTAACGCACCGTTTTGTAAAAGTTTTAGATGGATATCTGCTAATGTTTTTCTAGGAAGTGGATAACCGCCTTCTTTGTCAAGATATTCTTCATCAATGTTGAGGATGGTAAAGTAACCTGTCGGTTCTGGAGTCTCGACAAGGGCATCAAAAGTTTTAAGTCTTAGTATCTCCAGAGGTGGAGCATTGAAGACTAGAGGTAGTGTTAGAAAGAATAATAGTAGACTTGCCCACTTCATAAGTCACCAGCCTTATGCATAACATAAAGATTATTAAGAAGTATCACACGATAAAAATTATTAGCATATTTTAACTGTTGAGGTGAAGCATCTCTGATAACAAAATAACTAACAGTGCCTTTAAGGACTAACAATAATTCTAATGATGGTTGTTTAGGTAGGAAGGGGTTAGCTTCTAAAGCATAACCTTTGATATTGATAGCTCTGTGTGTAGTATAGATATCTAGAATTTGTAGAGCTAAAAACTCTTGGTAAGGTTTTTCTTGTAGTTTAAAATAAATATTAGACTGAGGTAAACTATAGTCTAACTGAGGTTGTGGTTTCTCTAGGTAAGGTGCTTTAGTAATCTGCCAATATATATCAGGCTTATCCGGAAGATTGCTTGATAGTAATGGAAGAGTTACTACCACCATTAAGAGTGAGAGTAATTGCTTTGCCATCTTGTATAATTAAAACCTTATAGCTATTGTTAGTATCTAAATCTAACCTGACAGTATCTTCAACTTGTCGATAAAAGGTTAGCACTGTGTCGGTAATAAAGGTGTTGACCTGTGTATTAGCATCATAACCAAATGCTGTGCCTTGTACTTCAACACTACCGGTTGTTAAAACGTTTTGTTCTAGTTCATCTATTTCTTCAATAATACTTAGCAGGTCTTCCAAGAAATTGACATCTAAATAATTGATGTCAAGTTCGGTGAACTCTAAGTTATCTTCGGCTAAATAGTCCTGTTCTAGTTCATCAAACTCTAAGTAGTCGATATCAAGGATATTATCTGAGCCTTCTGTTTGTTCGCCTTCATTAACAAAGTTTGGGTCTTCTTTTGGTGGATTGACAATCAACATATTGTCGATGATGTCTAAGGTTAAATCCAAGATAACTGGTCTGCTCGGAGCTGACTCAAGCAACTCAACTGTAGTAGCTTCGTAGGGCTTGTTGAGCACTACTTGACCAGCAGCAGTAGAGACAACAATCTCACCAGAAGCTAAGCCATCTTCTTTAGGTAGTAGAATTATCAAAGACCTACCGAGTTCATCAACAGTGACAGTAAAGTCTGTACCCCTAATACCAATCGTAGCACTAGGAGTTTCAATAGATATGTTTTCTTTATTGATTGAAGCTAGTTTGCCGGTAATAAATCGAGCAGTACCACTAGCAAACTTGAGAGCCATCTTAGATTTAGATGGGTCAGGGTCATAGATAAACTCATCTATAACTAGTTGTGAATGTTCTGTCAGACGGACTTGAGATTCGTCAAGAAAGGTAATGCCTATGCGACCCTGTGAAGTTTCGACATTATCAAAACTATTAATGCCAAAAGCGAGAGCAGCAGTAAAGGGGTCTTGCTCCCTTACTACTCTCCCGTTGCCTTTAAGTTCTGTTATGCTTCCTATACTAGCAACTTGTGGTTGTGCCTGAATCGTTTTGGATAACGCAGACAGTACCACCATTACCAGAAGTAACAATCTTGAGCCAATCACTTGCTAATGTAGAACTTTGTGTAATATTAAATGTTCTGCTGTTGCCTGTTTGGTCTAAATAAAAATAACCATCAGCATAACCACTACCGTTGTAAGTCACGGTGTTTGAATCACCATCAATATCAACATACGAAGTGGCACTATCAACATCAATAGTAAAATCTAGTGTGTTACTATCACCATTAATAGTCCAGTCTAAATCTAAATATTCTGCTAACGCATTGGTAGCAATATTTAGTTCAAAGTCATTACTTGAACCAGTAACGTCAACATAGTAGTTACCACCATCAGCACTATAAGTATCTGTTGGGTCTACTTGGATTTCAAAGTTGTTACTGTCGCCATCAAATTCAAAGAAACCTACTAGTGAATCTAGTACAATGTCTCCAATAAATTTGTTGGAATCGCCAAGTTGATTGATGTCTAAGGTCATAGAACCACCAGCTAATTCAAGCGGTGTCATAGTCCCTGAGACAGCATCAAGACCACCAATAAGGTTAGAGCTACCTAACTGTTCAACATCTAAGTTCAACGTAGCACCAACTTGATTGATGTATATTTCATTGTCGGCTTTTACCATAAAGCCTAAGAAAGCTAATAATATAATTAGTCTATTCATAATTCCAATATCTCCTCTCTATTCCCTGTCGTACTATTTCAAGTACGCTGGTCTCTATCGCTTTTTGGAGAGCAATAGAAACACTTTCATTTTGTGCCACACCAGATTCTAATTCAACTAGTTCAGTACCAGCTTCGTAGAATCTAAAGACATCGCTAGATATTCCGACAGACAGAATAGTCTTTGATGTCAGCACTTCCATTAATACTTCCCCGGTATTAACAGAAACTAATCGTAAAGAAACTGTAACTGTGTCTTCACGATATTGGCGACTGTGTCCGACACCTAAGTATCTTGCACCTCGACCACCACTTTTTAAGTTAGTGTCATAACTAATAACACCACCTTGTACTAATAACCCGGCAAAGATAAGAGGATTAAGTTCTCTATCGTCTTCAAAGTCCTGACGGGTTGTTCTAATTATTTGTCGTTCTTTTGTGAGGTTATCTAACCCTACTCGTTCAACGACTGTAAAAAAATCTCCACCAGCTGCATGTTTAAAAGCTCTAATCAGAAACGCATCAGGTGACTGGGTTATAGCTGAGCTAAATAAAGCAAAGGTACTGTTACTCTTTCTTTGTCCTGTTAGGTCTGTAAAACTATTAGGATATATAGCAATAGTCGGCTTAACTCGAGCCGCTGGTAAATTGTATAATTCTTGTGACTGTAATTCTAATACGGTACTTGCTTGTCTTTTTGAATAAGCTCCGGGAACATTCTCATCTAATAAATCAGAGTGTCGCCAACTTGTGCAACTAGAAAGTAAAAGAACCGATAGGAATAGTAATCTCTGTGGTATTTCCATATTCATCTGTAATTATTAAGGTTATAAAATCACCATCTGTAGAATATTCAATTGTATTGCCTTCTAGTTCTAATATGCCAGATTCGCTTGGTGTTTCACCAAACAAAGCATCTACTAACTGTCTGGATAGTTGAGCATATATTCTTGATTCTAAGTTTCTAATAAATCTTGCTAATGTTGTGTTCTCTGCTTCTCTTTCTAGCTCTTCTCGGTAAGCTTTTATCTCAGCTTTGATAGCTTGCTTTCTATTAAACTCTTGGTTTTCTATAGTTAAATAATGAGCTGAAGTTCCTATTCCACTAAAGGAAGGGGACTTAAACTTATGTACGACTTCGTCTGCTACTAGGCTACCATTAACACCTAGCAACATTATGATAAATGTTGTTATTAATGCTTTCATTTCTATAATCTCCTCAATCTTTTCGTTGGTCTTTCTTTCCATCTGCTCGTGCTAGTCTGTCGACATCTACAGGGACTCCCATAGCTGTCCGACACATTGTATCTATTCTTATTATGTCATTGTCTATTTGTCTTATTCTGTCTATCAAAGCTACTATCATGCCATGTTGGGTATCTAGTTTCTTGTGGATGTCAGCTATCAAAGCATTGAATAGTTTATAAACCATCCACCCGGCAGCAACTGCAAAGGCTGCTGGAATCCCAACAGTCTCTAGTATCTCCATCCATTGATTAGTATTCATTATCGACCCTTAACTAAACTGCCTCCAAAGTACATTCCAATAATAGCTGAAACTAGGTTAGTATCTAACTGAGTAATTACTAAGCCATTAAAAGTAATCCATTCAAAGACTTCTCTGCCTTCTTTCAAGAACCAAAAGCCCGGATTCCAGTTAGTGTAACCAACAGTCACACTGACATCTGGATAGTAGACTGCGACTAACTTAGGTAGAATGACAATAGCAAAGACTGAACTGATAGCTATGATTCTTCTAGTCCAAGCAAAGCCTTTGTCTTTTAGACCATGCTCCATGGACTGTTTACGAGCCTTCATATCAAACTCACCACGAGTTATCAAAAGCTTTTGTTGTTCTGCCTTAGCCTTTCTACTCTCAGCCCAGACACTCATAATCCCACCAAGGACTGTGGAGGCCAACATAGTAATTATCTCAAACGGAAAACCCATTAGTCATATTCTCCTAACATAAACTTCTCCATCTCTTCTTCGTAGATAGGTCTAAAGTCCTCGATAGTTAGCCAAGGTATTGATAGCTTTGCTCGAGCCTTACAGTTTTCCTGCCAAGCTTCTTCGAGTTGTTTTTCTGTGTATAGTAGCATTTTATTGTTCAAATAATAATTGTTCTTCTAGTCTTCTTTTTTGTAAACCTTTCAATACTTTACCATCTTGTTTTACAAAACCTATTTCAGGGTCAAATGCTTCTTTTTTAAAAGTGTTATAATCTTTTTTTATTAAAGCATTTCTAGCTTTACTATTATTAAAGTTAGTAATTCCTACATTATAAATTAAACTAATAACTGAAGCTTTTTGTCTATCATTTAAAGAATTAAAATTTTCTTGGCCTATGCTTTTTATAGCTTCATTATTAACTAAATTAATTTCTTCTTTAGTTAAAGGAATTTCTTCATTTAAAGTACTAGTAGTGTCCATAGTTACTCCTCTAGTTCTACCCAATCCTATAGTAGCAACGTCATCTGGAGTTGGTAAGTAAGCTTGTAGTTTTGGATTTTCACCGGCTATCATTTGATTATAAAGTTTTTCATCTTCATGCTTTGCGATAAAATCAAAAGCAAGGTCTAAATAATTAGGGCTTCCACCCTCAGCAAAACCTAGTCTAGATACTAAACCACCTTCATTGAAAGCTTGTAGTCCTTCTTTTTCTAACAGCTCTCGCATCTCTGGAGTTATTCTTAGGATGTTGACTTCGCTAAGTTTTCTTCTTCTATCTAACCCTGTTTCAGGAGCTGCTAAAAACTTTTCTGTTCCCATTCCAAAAGTATCATCAATATCTAACTTACCTTTCTCAAACTTACCCTTGTATCTTTTAGCTAACTTCTTTAAATACGAAGGTACTTTTTTATCATATAAGTTTGAATAAAATTCTTCATAACTATCTGTATATCTATCACTTAATACTTTAGATGGAGATAATGAAATAGCATCGTAGCCTTCATCAATCGCTTCAGCTAGTAATCTATTAATAACGACAGTGTGCCAGTTTTCTTTATAAGGATAGTCAGGTAGAAGAGACTTCTGTTTCACAACAAGGTCTACATACTCATTATCAACTTTTACATATTCATCCAGCAAGTTAAAAAATTCTTTATTT
>Ga0213858_10000701_pt1 | contig 15953 bp, 14 predicted proteins | sample PICome_FD_160122 | JGI IMG/M metagenome (GOLD analysis project Ga0213858, IMG submission 160122) | Coastal seawater microbial communities near Pivers Island, North Carolina, United States - PICO245 | ecosystem: Environmental > Aquatic > Marine > Coastal | place: USA: North Carolina | collected... | reverse complement strand
AGCCACAGAAACAGCAGCTGCAACAATCTATGTTGTTTATAAAAAAACAGGTTCAGACAATACTAAAAGAAGATTTGCTGATGGTGAATCTCTAACAGGTTCAGGTTCTATTACTGCAACTGTTGGTGTTTCAGGCACAGCATTACCAGTGAATACAAACGCAACTGGTTCTGGTTCTGCTGTAAATGTACAAGCTGGTATTTACTACATCAATGGTTTCTTTGTAAGAAATGATGAACAAACTTTAATCTTAGATCCTTACACTGTAGATCCTTCTTATCGTGTAGGATTTACTATTACTGAAAGTTTTGTTACACCATCAGATGATACAAGTTTAAATGATAATGCAACTGGTACATCAAACTCAAACGCACCAGGTGCTCATAGATTTAAAATCGAATTAACACTAGCAAAAAAAGAATTAACTACTACAGACGATGATAACTTTGTTGATTTGATGAAGATCGAAAATGGTGTTGTAGAAAGTAAAGTAGAAAAATCAGATTACAATATTTTAGAAGATACACTAGCTAGAAGAACATATGACGAATCTGGTGACTACTCTGTCAAAGCATTCGACATTGATGTTAGAGAACACTATTTTGCTGACGGTGATACAAAGTATGGTAGAGGTATTTACAGACCAGATACAGATTCAGGTGTAACATATTACGAAGCACAATACAGTGAAGATGAATCCAAAGCAAGACTTGCTGTTGGTATGGGTGCAGGTAAAGCTTACGTAAAAGGTTTTGGTATCAATACAGTTGCAACTCAATATGTAACTATAGACAAAGCAAGAGATTTCGATAGTTCAAATAACACAACTACAAATGCACCAATTGGTAACTATGTACAAGTAACAAATATTTTTGGTACACCAGATATTGGATTTGTAAGTGGTGAAACAAACGCATTTAAAAAAGTTAGATTATATAAATCTGCAACTTCAAGCAGAGGTACAGCAAACATAGGTTCTGGTGCTAGTCAAAACTTAATTGGTGTTGCAAACGCAAGATTCTTTAACTACAGTTCAGGCACAGTTGGTGCGTCTTCAAGTAACTCAACTTCGATTTACGATTTAGGTTTATTTAATATCTCTACGTTCACGCACGTAGCAACAACAGGTTCTGTAACTATCGCTGTTGGTGATACACTAACAGGTGGTACTTCAGGTGCAACTGGTATAATTGAAAAAGACAGTGATGGTGCTGGTCTATTCATTCTATCAAATGTAAAAGGTACTTTTGTTGCTGGCGAAACAGTAACAGACGAATCAAGTAACTCTGGTACAGTGGCATCAAGTGGTGTAACAACTTTTGAATTATCTAATACAAAACAAATTGCAATCATGTCTGATATTACAGACGACAGTTCGACTGTTTCATTTACTGCTGATACAGTTCTTACAAGTGATTCAACTGATCCTTTTGATGCATCACAAACAACATTGTCTGGTACAATCAGTGTTGCAAATAGTGCCACTGCTGTCAAAGGTAAAGGAACAAAATTCACAACTGAATTATTAATTGGTGATGTAATTAAATTTAACGATGATACTGGTGAAGAATTAACTGCAACAGTATCAGCAATCACAGACGATACAGCATTAACTATTGCTTCTGCTGTAGGTGCAGCTGATGTAACTACATCATCACCATTCGAAAGAAGACGTGTAAGACTTTACAAAGCTGGAGATAACTCATTAGTATTCCCACTACCTGCAAAAACTGTTAAGACATTAAAAACAGCAGACAACAACGCATTAACTGATACTACATTTACAGTAAGAAGACAGTTCGTTAAAACACTTAACGGTTCTGGTGTTGCAGCTTTCGATGCAGGTGCAAACGAAACATTTGATAGTTATGCTGATGCTGATTATACATTGTCAATTATGTCAACGGGTTCTGGTGGAACAGGTGCCGCTGGTGATATCATTGATATCGATGGCACAGTAACATTTACAGGTTCACCAACTGCAGCTAGACAGTTAACAATTACTTTAGGTTCAGGTTACGCTGGTCACAAAGTTAAACTACTTGCAACTATTACAAAAGCCGTTGCAGGTGAAAAAACTAAAACTTTAAACTCAGCACAAACACTACAAATTAGTACAGAAGCAAACGCACAAGAAGCTAGAATTTCACTTGGTAAAGCAGATATCTTTAAACTTAATTCTGTACACATGGCAGCTGACTTTAGTACAGATGCAACAACAAGTGATGAAGATGTAACAAGCAGATTTACTTTAGATAATGGTCAAAGAGATAGTTTCTATGACATTGGCGCAATCGTTTTAAAACCAGGTCAAACAGTTCCAACTGGTAGACTATTAATCAACTTTGATTTCTTCTCTCACAGTTCTGGTGACTACTTCTCAGTAGATAGTTATGCTGGTGCTACTGACTATGAAGATATTCCAAGTTTCCAATCACCACTTAAAGGTAAATTAGAATTAAGAGATTGTGTTGACTTTAGACCTAGAGTTGGAGATGATGACTTTGCTGGTTACGGTGGTGCAACACAAACAGTTTCAACATTCTTTGATAACGTACAGACTAACGGACCAAACACTGGTGCTGTTCCTGTAGACTTAATCAAACCTGGTTCAGATTTTAGATGTGATTTAGAATTTTACTTATCACGTATTGATGGAATTTACATAACTAAACAAGGACAGTTTAAACAAGCAAGAGGTTCATCAGCAATTGATCCACAAAGACCTGACAAGATGGACGATGCGATGTTGCTATACTATTTAAAACTTCCTGCATATACATTTAATACTAGCGATGTAACTGTTATACCTATTGACAATAGAAGATATACAATGAGAGATATTGGTCTATTGAATAGAAGAATAGAAAACTTAGAATACTATACTCAGTTATCATTGTTAGAACAAACTGCATTAAACACACAGGTACAAGATTCAAATGGTTTAGACAGATTTAAAAATGGTTTCGTTGTAGATACATTTAAAGGTCACAACGTTGGTGCTACAACTTCTTTAGATTATCAATGTGCAATGGATATGGATGAAGGTGTAGTAAGACCATTGTGTGCAACTGAACAAGTTAAGTTAGTAGAAAAGAATACAACTGATACACAAAGAACAAATAGTGCATATCAAAAAACAGGTGATCTAATTACACTACCTTATACTGAGGAAGTGTTTGTAGAAAATCTAAATGCATCAAAAAGTGTAAATGTAAATCCATTCCAAGTTGTAACATATGTTGGTCACTTAACATTGTCACCAGACTTAGATGAATGGAAAGATACTAAAACAAGACCTGATCTTGTTATCAATAACGAATTACTTTACAATGCTGTAAAAGATCAGCCTAATCCAAAATTAGCAACTGGTACAGTATGGAATGAATGGCAAAACAACTGGACAGGTACTTACAAAGAAGTAACTGAATCTGGTAATAGTGAAACAACTACAATTGGTAGAACTGGTACTGCAACTAGAACAGGTATCAAAAAGACTAGAGGTACAAAAGTTGTTAAACAATCATTTGGTGAAAAGATTGTTGATATTGCATATGCACCATTTATTAGAAAAAACACAATTACATTTACAGCAAAAGGTTTAAAACCAAATACAAGAATGTATCCATTCTTTGAAGAAATTAATGTAAGTGCTTACTGTACACCATCAGGTGGATCATTAGGTGGCAACTTAGTTGCTGATGCTAATGGTGACTTGTCAGGTACGTTTGCATTACCATCACCATCGATCAGTGGAAATCCAAAATGGAGAACAGGTGAAAGATCATTTGTATTAACATCAACTGCTGAATATTATAAAAATGTTTCACGTACAGAATCATATGCAATCGCAACTTACGTAGCAAAAGGTTTACAAGTAACCGAAGAAGAATCAGTATATGCAACAAGAGTTCCTGCAATTATTGAGACAACAGTTTCAGATCAAAAATCTATAAGAGATGTAACATCACAAAATACAAGATATCTAAATCCTTCTTACTCATCATCGAATAGAAGTGGTAATGATAATGACAATGATAGAGACACAGACAGAGATGGTGTACTTGACAAATACGATGCTGATCCATATGATAGAACAGTACAAACAGTAGCACAAAGAAATAGAAAAAGACAGCACAGTGCAGCTGGTGCTATTGGAAGTGGTGGTTCTGGAAATACATCAGGTGGCAGAATTATCTGTACTTGGTTAACTTCACAAGGACTAATGGATCAAAATGATCTTGCAATTGATCTACAGTTTACAAATGATCATATTGCAATGAGAACAAGAGTTGGTTATTGGTTATGGGCATACCCTCTAGTTGAGTGGATGGATAAAAATAAAGATAGTAAATCAGTGAGTGTAATACGTTATCTTGCACAGGCTCGTGCTAACGAGATTAAATATCAAGTTGGTAAAGCAACTAAACCAGATTACTTAGGTAAAGCTGTAAGAATGATCGGTGAGCCTATGTGTTCATTGATTGGTTTAGGTGTTGAGTTGAAAGAGAAACTATTACAGAGAGGAACAAACTAATGGCGATAGCACAAACATTTTTAAACAGTATAGATGAAGGTGTATTTGTTACATCAATCGATCTATACTTCTCAGCAAAAGATGATACTCTTCCTATTACTATTGGTTTGTTAGAAACAAAAAACGACAGACCAGGTTCGAAGATATTACCTTTCAGTGCTGTAACAAAAGCAGCTGCAGATATTTCTACATCTACAGACGCAGGTACAGCTACAAAATTCACATTCCCTAGTCCTGTATATTTAAGAGGTGGTTACAAATATGCTCTTGGTATTGAAACAAATAGTACTAACTATAGTCTATATGTTTCTGAACTAGGTCAAAACAGAATTGGTACTACAAGAAGAATTTCTGAACAACCACTTGTTGGTAGTTTATTTAAATCACAAAACCAAGGCTCACCTGTTGATATGCCTTTAGAAGATTTAAAATTCACATTAAGAAAAGCAAAGTTTACTACATTTACACCTGCAACTTTAGAATTGCAAAATGACGCATTGGAAGCTGAAGACTTAGATAGTAACCCTATCGAAACAAATAACACATCAGGTTCTGGTACAGCGTTTGGTAGTAACCCTAAAATTTTAAAAGTAAATCATGTCAATCATGGTATGGCGACTGGTGATACTGTAACAATCGCTGGAGTAACTGGTAACGCTTCTGATACAGCAAACGGATTACCTATTAGTGAAATCAACGCATCACACACAATCGCAAACGTAACACTTGACAGTTATACAATTACTGTTACAACAAGTTCTACAGCAAAAGGTGTGATTGGTGGTTCATCTGTTACTGCAACTAGAAACGTACCATTCGAAGTTCTTTATCCACAGATTGGTCAAACAATGTTTCCTGATACAGACGCAAAACACTTTGTAAGAGCAACATCTAAACAATCTGTACATGGATCAGAAACAGGTTACACTAAAGTTACTGCTACAAATAGAAGACAGATCGTACCAAACGATAACTACTATTATGAAGCACAACAACAGATCGCATCACCTGTTAACGAAACAAACAATCTATCTGGCAACAAATCAATGACATACGAAGTTGTATTCAGTACAGCAAACGAAAACGTATCACCTGCGATTGACTTAGGTAGAGCAAATATAATCGCCATTTCCAACAGAATGGATAACCCTACTAACTCAAACACTACTGGATTTAAAGCAGAGACAGAAGCAGTAGGTGGTAGTGCAAGTGCGAAATACTTAACAAAAGAAATTCAATTAACTAACCCAGCAACAGCGTTAGATATTAGAGTAAGTGCAAATAATCATCCAACAGCAGAGATCAAAGTTCTTTACAAAATTAAAAGAACAACTGATAACAGATCGTTCGATGATATACCTTATGAGTTCTTTAATACTACTGGTGTAGCTGATGACACAATTACATACTCAGAAACTAGAACACAAACTCCTTACAATCAGGATTACTATGATAGTTTCTTTGAACAAAAATTTACTAAAGAAGGATTAGACGAGTTCTCATCATTTGCAATTAAAATAGTAATGACGGGTACGAACCCAGCGTTTGCACCTAGAATTACAGACATGAGAGCATTGGCGCTAGCAGTATAATGAAATTTAAAGTAGAAGGACACAGCACATTAATTAAAGACGAGTTCAGTCATGCTGTGGTAAATGATGATACAATTGCATATAGAAAATATATGCAGAGTGTTCGTTTGAGAGAAAAACATACTGATCAAATGAGAACAGTGGTACGTGAGATAAATACTTTAAAAGCAGACATGAGAGAGATAAAAAGTTTATTAAAAGGAATTGTAAATGGCAGCTAGAACAATATCAGCAACAGATACACTAGAAACGTTAAGAACCCAATTTAATGCTTTATCAGAAAATGATTTTGGTGATATTGGAACATTAGATTCTGGTCTTGCTGCAACTAGTGTTATTGGTGCCGTTAATGAGATTTTCGGTATTACGCTTGCAGCTGCTGGTTTTACAATTACTGATGGTACTACATCACAAGGTATTGGTTCTGGTGAAACATTAACAGTTACAGGAACATCAAATCAAATTTCAGCAGTAGTAAGTGCGACTGATACTTTAACACTATCGTTGCCAGCTGCAGTACAAATAACTACCTCTGTAAAAGCAGGTACACTAACAATTGCTGGTGGTAGCATTACAGACACGTCTGGTGCTATCGACTTTGGCAATGAAACATTATCAACCTCTGGTAATATATCAGCAGGAACAGTCAATAGTTCAACAGTTCCTAGTTCAGACACACTAGTCGGTAGAGCAACTACAGATACATTGACAAATAAAACATTAACACAACCTACGATATCTCAACCGTCAATATCAGCACCAACAATAACAAGTGACATGACACTTAGACCGTCTGTTACTCTTATATTTGAGGGTGCAACAGATGACGCTTTTGAAACAACTTTAACTGTAGCAGATCCTACAGCAGATAGAACAATTACTTTACCTAACGTTTCTGGTACTGTGATCACAACAGGTGACACAGATACCGTCACAGGAACCATGATAAATAATACTATTACGAGTGCGAATTTTGCCAGTGCTCAAACACTACTAATTAAAAATTCGGCTGGATCAACAGTTAAGACAATGCATAGTCCAGGTTCGTAAGGATATAAATAGAAATATGAGAAAAGGAATATAATTATGGCAGTAAGAAGACCACTTTATTGGAATGGTTCAGATGTCCAAGAGATGACAGATGCTATGATCGATCAATTAGTTGATCAATGCATTTATCAATACTCTACTAACCCTTCCGTTACAATGTCTGTGGTAGCTAGCTCGGGAACATTGGACGCAATGGATGACACTAGAAAGAAAGCTGGTGCTCACTCTACAAGTACAACATCGTTTCCAAGTGAAGGTACAACAGCAGAACCAGGTACAGTAACAGTAACTTATGACAAGATGTCAAGTGCAAACGCATCTACTAGTGAAGTTGCTGATACTTCAAATCAAGCATTTCCAGTTTATTACGATGGATCAGGTTCAGTTCAATCAATGACTTTACAAGATATGAAAGACACAATTTTTGAACCAGCAATCGATCTATTAACTTCAGGATCAACAGGTACTCAACAAGGTGGTACTTATCACATTACTACATCATCGTCTGGCGCTGTATCAGCGACTGCGGTGTTCACAGATACAAGAGCTGATACTTCAGCTTATAGTTCTGATAGTATTCCTGAAACACTTGACCAACCAACTACAGTTGCTAACTATTACTTACATCAAATCGCTGGCAGCGATACATCGTATACTGCGCCGTTGATTAACGATAATGGTGATTTAAAAACTATACCTGACGCAGACTTTGAAACAATTTTGCAAACAGGTATCAGACACATGGCAACTAGTGAAACTGGTTACAGAATTTCATACAACATTAATGGTTCTGGAAACAATAGAGGTACAGCAATGACTGACACTATTCTAAACGGTTCTGGTAACTATCAAACAAGACAAGTAAACACTGATGACTACAGAGCTCAGGAGTTTCCAAACGGTACCGCTGTAACAGCGACTACATATAATTTAAAAATTAATAAGTCATAGGAGTAATTAAACATGGATTTAACAAGTGAATTTTTAAAAGAGCATTACTTAAATGCTTACTTCGTAGATAACGAAAGAACACAAATTGCTGTTCTATATACAGACCCTACATCTGACAATCCAGATAAAGTAGTTGAGACTGTAATTGAACACAACATGGAACACCCATGGTGTCAAGCGTTATTTGCTAGTGGCATGACTGACTTAGATCAACTACACGAGCAAACATATCAGAAAATTAAAACTGAAAGAAAACAGTTCGAAGATTCTGTTGTTCGTATTGCAAAAAAAGAAGGTTTGATTTTTGACGATGTATTAGACGGTTCTAAAATGGGTGTGAAATCATATCCTTTAATCGTAAATACTTTATTCGAAGACAACGAAAATGAAGACCACTTATTTGCTTTAAAACTTGCATTATTTGAAGTTCCTGCAATTAAGGATTCTAAAGATGATGAAAAGAAAAAAGCATTAAGAACTTGCACATCTAAGTTAGACGTTTTAAAAGTAGCTTTAGAATTTTTTAGCTAATAGATATTTCGACCACCATCCTGTCCAACCTTGTTCTAGGATGTGGTGCATTTGGCCTAGGGTACAGATACTATAATTAGGGTTTCCAAGTTTCTCATATTCATGCCCCTTAATTGAATAACAGATATCTGGCCCATAGGTCTCATAATCAATTTCTTTATAATAAAACTCATCACTACCTTTATAGTATTTCTTTAAATAGAAATCATCATCGCTTTTAAACTTATCCCATATGTGAGATACGTCACCTGTCCACGAAACTATTGAAGAATTAAGTGGAGTATGTGTATTTTCTGTTATTCGCCAGTGGTCATGTAACAATGTAAATGGTTTTCGCCATAATTTTGGTACTTTATTATAAATTAAGATGTCTAAATCGAAATATAAGTTCTGGCCATCTCTAAATTTATCATACATTTGTAATTTGTTGTACCAATTACCATAAATGTCGTTTGTTATGACTTCAAAATCATCATATTCAATACCTGAGTGATGATCAATCATGTATTTTAAGTTTTCTACGTGCCAATCATTGAATTTTTTACCAAATTGACAACAAATAATTCGCTTTTTCATTATTTCCAATATTTTTCTACAATTTTTGACTTGTTTTCGTGTATATTTTCGTTGATTCCGTTAAAATGCACAATTTTTACGTTTGGATTTACGTCATCCATGCAAAAATAGTCTTCTTGTAAGTGTTTTATGCATAACATATTGATTTCATAGTTCTTAGCGGCGTCATTTGTCCATTTTCCAACCCAATTCAAAGGTAGATACTTGATGTTACCACCATTTTCTTCTAAACAGTAGTGTACAAAGTTTTGTTCACCATAATATCTGGCATGTACAACGCCTGATTTGTAATAATGTTCTTGCCAATAGTTTGGATTCTCTATAAATCGATCCCACACATAACTTAACTCACCAGATTTGAATTTATAGAACCCACCATTGAGTGGAATGTTATGATTACCATATGATGTGTTAATAGATTTATCAGAATTAAGTTTTGATATCCACCAAGAACGATAAGTTCCAATAGTATTACCACTTACAGGAAATGTTAGAATATCATCTACGTTGTTTGTAATGATTTGATCTATATCCATAATGATAATATCATCACCTGGATTTTGATCTGCAAACTGTGGACTAAAAAATTTTAATTTATGCCAATGTTTTTTAATATCATCATGTCGATTGTATGGTAAGATTGTATCTGCTTTAATATGTTTAGTATCTGACAAACAAATAAACTCAAAGTCTACAATAGAGTTTTCTTTCAAACCACGATATAGTTTGTTTACATAGTCAGGTGAATACTTACCTTCAAAATAAACTGTACATACTTTAATCATTTGCTATGTGATAACCTCGTTTTTCATAATTACGCCAACAGATATCAAATCGTTTATTGATAGCATGACAAAATTTTGTTGTCTTTGGTATAAACAAATACTTATCAAAGAAATAATGCCAGTCAGCATCTAACCATTGTACAGGAACATTGTGTTCTTTTAACTTAACACCAAATAATGTTTCATTATCATAACCAAAAGACTTAACAATCTTGCTTGGGAATACAGTATCGCCTTCTTTTAGTTTAGTCATCAATGCTAAGTCATCTTTAAAGTTATCAAAGTATGCTAGTTGTTCTAAGTGTTCTTTTCTTGCACCAATGATACCTGTATTAATTACATTGTTTTCTGTAGGCAAACCTTTTTCAAATAACATTGCACCTGCATTATAAAACTTTGCTGTCGGACTACGAATAGTTTGTGTAGTTTCTGTAACTCTACCAATCGGTAATACATTATCATCATTGTTTAATACTGTAATACCTTTTTCTAAATCCCATACTTTAAAAAAGTTTTCATTTGTCATTGGTACAACATCAAAGTCTAAGTATAATACTTCATCATACATTTGACTAAACGTATATAATAAATCTAGTTTATAAAAGTTAACAATATTATAAGTTGTTATCTCAGGATGATCTTTTCTAAATCTGTCATAGAAGTGTTTATAGTTAATACTATCTTCAACCATTCTAAATTCAACACCAATCTTATCAGCATAATCTTGTTTAACTTTAATTAGTCTTTCGTAGTTTGCTCTTAGTGCATTTTGTGTATTGATGTTTGTAGGTACTTGACCATCTTTTAAAAGATGTGCATCAAAGACATCAAGTTCTTTAGTTCGAATATCAATGTATAAACTAAAGATCAATCTGTTTTTCTGATCTTTTGCTTCTGATGGATTGTAAACTTCTCTATCATTGTGTTGTTTAAATGTAGGAGATAGTTTACCCCATGGATGCTTTTGTTTTTTAAACATTATACAAATCCTTTAGGGTTCTTACCATGACCGTCAATTTTTTGTTTAGATTTTTTACAAAAGGTTTGACAAATTATTGGTGCGTTCTTAGGGTCTTCAAACAATACAGATCGAAATCTTTTCCAAGCTTTAGAATCAAATATTTTTGCAAAGTCTTCTCGTTTCTTTATACTAGTAATATGTAATTCTTTGTCAAAGAAACCACGTTCTTCAAAACATGGTCTAGTAGTTGGTGTATCACATTCACAACATGGTAATACAAATCCATCATTACCAAAGTGTGGGTCTTTTCTTTGATCACCTGTTCTCAAACAATCAGGATCTATTTCTGTAGCTGGTTTAAACCATTTGGGTATTAGTTTTCCCATGTTACTCTCTTTTGTGTTGTGTATTCATCACTTGGTTTATATTTTGCCATTACATCATCCCACCTTACAGAGTGCATCTCTCTAAACTCCATATGTTTGTATTGCTCTGCCATTCTTCTAGCAGCTTCAATATGTTTTTCATTATAGTTAAAAACTATGTATTGCCATTTTATTTTACAACCCATCTCTGCACCCATTTTCATAACTTCCCAAACTTGTTTACCATCTTGGTTAATTCTATACTTGTGTGATTCTTCTGGTAATCCATCAAGTGCGAAATACCACACTATCATATCTTCTCGTCTTTCATTGATCTTTCTATAGTCAACAACCTTTTGAAAAATGTTACGCCACCAGTCTAATGTTTTACCACTGCCGTTTGTGTGTATATGTAATTCTTGCCAATTAAGTTTAAGAGTGTGTTCAAGCATTTGTTCAAAATGTGGCCAATAGATTGGGTCTGACATGTTACCACATGCATCTATCTTACCAAACGTATCTAATATAATTTTGACATCTTCAAATTTTAAATTCTTTCTTTTACCAGCTTGTGTATCTGCCTTAAGTGTGTCTGCGTTCCAAGCTCTCCAACATGCAGGACATTTTAATCTGCACGAAATACCTGGTTCAAAGTTAATAGCACCATCAAGGTACCATTCATAGTCTGGATTCTTTTTATGTGGTTCTTGCATTACCTATTAACGTAAATCTTGTTCCTCTAGTTTCTACCACTTCATCTTCTACTAAGATATTAAATTGTTCTGGTAATTGTTCTTTAAAATCTTCTATCTTCTTAACACAATTAATATGACCGTTTAGACCATACATGTTGTTTGATTGAAAAGCAAAATGAGCATTCTTCTTTACTCTGGTCCACCATGGAGTTTTGTATGCAGGATGTGGTCCCCATTCTTTCATAGGTTTCATATGTTCGCATGATGTATTAATAAACAAATCTGCTTTTGGATATATGTGTGTTTTCCAATCTTCAAACAGATCACCTGCTATCCATTCTATCTTATCTGATTCTGGAAAGAAATAAGTCTTTGCAACTTGTAATGTTCTTTCGTCTAAATCTATGCACGTAATCTTTTTTACTTTATCATACAAATAAGATATTAAAATACTACCATACCAAGAACCCATAATTACAACTTCAGAATCTTTGTTCAATATTTTTAGATCATCAATATGATTAAGTAAATTTAATTTAGATTTAAATTGATTAGGACTAAAAGAATCTAATATATCTTTTTCTAAGTCATGCTCATGAGCTATTGCCATTAATATCTTTTCGAGTAAATCGTAATTGATATTAGGATTATCAATACTCAATATGTTCTTCAAAAATTTTACATTATCTCTTGCTATCATTTTCTAAGTATATAATCCTCTATTACTAACAAATCTAATTCTGTTCTTTTGAAAGTTCTTTCTGCATCATCAACTGTTTCGACAATTGGTTCCTGACAATTAAAACTTGTATTCAACAACATAGGCACACCTGTGATTTTATAAAACTCACTTATTATCTTATAAAACTTTTCATTGTCTGTTTTGTTTACTGTTTGTATTCTTGCTGTACCGTCAACATGTGTGATACCAGGAACTCTATTGATACCTGATTTACCTACCTTAACTTTACAGATACGTGACATGTACGGACTAGGTAATCTTGTATCAAAGTAATCTTTATAATGTTCTTCTAACACTGCTGGTGCAAATGGTCTAAAGTCTTCTCTCTTTTTAATTGTATGATTGATAGTATCTTTGATGTCAGGATTACGTGGGTCTGCAAGTATTGATCTGTTACCTAATGCACGATTACCACTTTCTGATCTACCTTGAAACCAACCAACAATCTTTCCGTCTGCGATTGCTTGTGCAACTTCTTTGTAATCTACTTTCTCGTTTGCAATGAAACCATGATAGATACCTGCATACGTATTTGTTAAATGTTTATTGTTATTCAACACATAGTCTGCATGTTGATATGTACCTAATGCTTGTCCTTCATCACCAACTGCTGGTGGTACAAAAACATTCTCGTAGTGATAAGTAAACATCTCATTCATATAACCATTGTATGCGACACCACCTGCAATACATAGATTATCACAAGTCTTCAATGGATAAACATGCTCTTTGATTTTATCCTCTGTCCATTTTTGTAAAGTATGTGCTAAATTTTCTTTACCATATTTGTGAATATCAATTAGTTGATGTATCTCTTGTTTCTTTTCGATGATTGGGCCACTAGTTAATAATTCAAATATATCGTAGAAGTATTGTTCAAACTTACCATACCCAACTAGACCCATAAGTTTACTTGCACCTAGTGTGCCAAAACCTGTGAGATTAGACATGTGATTCCATAACCAACCAATCGGTAGTTTGTCTGATAAGTCGATTGCGTTTTGATCTTTGTCGAAGAATAAACATCTATACTTTGAACCAATACCATCGATTGCTAAGATATCGCTTTGTTCATACTGCGAATTAATAAATGCATACATGGCATGAGATTGATGATGATCAATATAATAAACACCATCTTTATAATAGTGATCTAATAACTTTTTAGGTTCCCAATCTAATATTTCATCATGCCCTTTTAGAATAGTTTTAAATAATTCATCTTTACATTTTCGAATACCACCATATGTGTAAGTAAATGCAAATACTCTATCATCTCTTTTAAAATACTCTTTGACAAACTCATCGTTCAATCTATAATCACCAGGATTTAGAATATCTGATTGATGAGCATATGCCTCTGCCTTGTATGGTAGATTATGTTTAAATCTAGTATGTCTTTCTCTTTGATTATGGAAAGTACCATCGTAAGTATTATGATCATGTAAGTTTAATGCAACAGAATATATTTTATTCATTGATAACACTCGCATATTTTTTTAAGTTAAAGTGACCAGATGGTTCTACCCATTCCATACAATTCTTACAATAGTTTTCGTATTTAAATAATCTAAAGTTCATCATCTTATCTATGTTCTCTTTCGTAATCTCAAATGTCTTTGATAGTATTGGATTGTTTGCAAACTTCTTACTGCAATGTACTATGTGCCTTTTCTCAAAGTCAATAACAGGAACTTGTGGAAAGGCTGCACACATCTTACGATCTATTTCAGCTGCTTGTTCGTGTACTGCCAATACATCACCTTTGTTTGGTGTTCTACCATTAAATGATTTCCACATTGTATTCTTGTGATCTAATTGTTTTAATTCTTCAGTATGGTTATCTCTGTACTTGTAATAGTTTGGTGTCTTAATAACTAGATTATAATTATTACAATCGTTTGGTTGTAAGAAACCATAAGGTGGTAGCAAATCTAAACTACCAAGTTTCTCAATCTTGTCTTCGTAGAAATCTAAGATAGAATGTTCAACATATAATATATCAGGATCCTCTAAGAAGTGTGGATATCTTTTACGTACAAAAGAGTTAGATAAAACTTGACAGACAAAGTTATCATGCTTCTTAATTTCATCAACAACTTCATCTAAGTTTTTAATTAGACCTGGTTCACCACCAAGTAAACATACTCTAACTTTATAGTCACTTAGATAGTCACAACACATTCTTAAAAAGTCCATATCAACTGTCAAGTTTCTCATCTCTAAAGTATAACTTGTACAATAGTGACAACTTTTATTACATGACATAGATAGAAAAAAATCTATGGCTAGGTAGTTCTCTTGTATTTCTCTTAATGACTTCATTTGTTATAAGGTATGCCATATACATATTCGTAAAAATATCTATTAAACGCAATCTGTAATTTCATATGTGGTATTGGTTTGAAATCTACTTGTTGTATCCACGAAGGTGTCTTGTGTGTTTTTTCAACTAGATAATAATATACATCTTGGAGTTCTTGTTCATCCCGACTATTATTACGTTCACCACCTAAATTATGAATAAGATGTTTTGGATTTATTTCAAGCTTACCACTCATTATCTTATTGAAATTTTGACATAACTCAATAGGACACTTGTCGGTAATATCAATCATGTTACCGTTTTCGTCTATTTCACAAATCATTGTGAAGTCTTTATTATATTTTATTTCTCTCATCCTAAAATCAATATCGTATTAGCAACTCTTTCTATTTCTTCATCTCTCATAAAGGGATGAATAGGTAGGGATAATATAGTATCACATATAGTTTTACTATTGACATTGTTGTCCTTTCTATGTATAATGTTTTGATACATACTGTTTTCACTTAATGGTTTATCATAATGTATTCCTGCACCCTCAATTTTTGTAGCAAGATAATCTCTAGTTTGTTTATCTTTTACTCTGACTGTATATCTAAAATGATTACTTTCTAAACCTGGCGCACCAACTTGTAGTTTAACGTTCAATCCTTTGAGTAAGAAGTTGTATTTGTTTGCAACTGATCGTCTCATACTAGACCACTCAACCAATCTACTCAATCTATACTTAATAAACTCTGCGTTGGTATAAAGCATTTTAGAGTTACGACCTAACATCTCAAAGTCTTTACCTTTACCATTCTTTCTTAACTTTTGTACAACTGCAGCTTTACCACCATCGT
>Ga0213858_10000697_pt1 | contig 15978 bp, 18 predicted proteins | sample PICome_FD_160122 | JGI IMG/M metagenome (GOLD analysis project Ga0213858, IMG submission 160122) | Coastal seawater microbial communities near Pivers Island, North Carolina, United States - PICO245 | ecosystem: Environmental > Aquatic > Marine > Coastal | place: USA: North Carolina | collected... | reverse complement strand
TTGAAGTCATTGCTGGAACTTTAGTTGTGTTAAGTACAAATGTTGTATCTGCAACAGAAACAAATTTAAAATTATTTTTAGGATCTGTAGATGTTAAATAACTTCCGCCACTATTTATAGTTACTGTTTTTTCAACACCATCAATATCAAATACTTTTATGCCGCCATTATAAGCAGTTAAAAAGAATTTGTTTGTATCATCTCTGACATAAGGATGGATTGCAGTGTTAGTAGAATATACTTGTGAAGATAAAAGATTTCCTACCCACTCTAGTGGTGGCCTTTTTTGTAAACCTTTTACAATTGATGATTGAGCATTGACTTGCGCCTCTGCTTGATTGAGATTTCTTTGTGTTGGATTTTGTTCTGAAATGCCATTAATCAGATTAGGAATTGATGAAGATATTACCGACATTAGTAATTCCTTCTAGTTGCATTTCTAAATATAATTCTGTTCGATATACCATTACTTAATATGTTTTGTTTTTCATTAGCTGCATCTAACTGTTCGCAGTTTGCTAATGCATCCATTTCATCTTGCTGAGTAAAACCAGCTAATTCTTTTGATCCAAGATACCTGGCCTGGAATCTTCTTCCAGCAGTAGTAGTAATATATCTTCTAGCAAATTGTGGTAATTCTTCAAATGGTAATAAAATGATCATGTCCACTTTCTGTGATCCTGAAAATGTAAATGTTCTATTTTCTTTATCATATAAAAATCCATTTCTAATAATTACTTTACTTGTGTTATCACCAGGCCTAGTTGTAAGCCATACACAGTTTGTAGGTACCGGTACTTTTGAATCTGAGTTTAATGGTAATGGATATGATTCTTCAGTATTAAAGTTCCAACCTTTAGATTGAATATCGACTGATGATTCATCTAAGATCTGTTTAGCAATAGATACATCTGATCCAATATTTTCTGTGATAGATGAAACTGGTGCCTCACCAATAATAGATAACATTGTATTGATTGCTTGTAATTCAGAAGTAAGTGTAATTTGTGTTGTCATAGATTTCCTTGAAATTTAAGTGATAGTAGCCTGGGAGTAACTACAGGCTACTATCGTGGGGTTCAGAGGTTATTAAGCCTCTTTAATACCTACTGCACTTTCCGGTCTTAATACACCATGCCCCATAGCATATTTAGCAACCATTAAAGTACCTTGTCTGCGAATGTCATAATCAGATTCAACTGCTAGATCCATAAGTTTTACAGTTCCAACTGCTGAAGGATGACATACTAAGCAAACATAGTTAGCTAGGTTCACTTGTTGTGGGTTAGATCCGCCTTGTGTAGCTGAACCACCCTCAACAGAAGTATCAGATGATAAGTCACTAGCTACAAAGTGAGGTGTAGGAACTAATGTAATTCCAGCAACCTGTAATACTTTACCGCTATCGACACCACCATTTGATCCTTGTGTGAAGTCTACATTAACCGCATTTGTTGCATTAGCAAGTTTGTAATATTCCTCTAATCTAATGAAAGCCATACGACCTTCTTTAGGTACATAGTGAGAATCCAATGCACTTGCTGCATTAAATAATTCATCAATCATTGCATTAGCTGCAGTAGCTGCAGTAGCAGATGCGATTGATGTGTTAGTTAAAACTGTACCAGCATCACCACCGGTTACATTAGCAGATCCTTGTGCTGCTTGACCGATTGTTTGTAGTACATGTTTATCTTTTTGGAAAGCCAAGGCTCTACCAATTTCTGTTGAATAAGCAGATCTCACATCCCAGTGATTTTTTGCCTCTTCAATATTTGATAAGAAAGCAGATGAAATCAATAGATCGTTAATTGTTATGACCTTTTCATTGTGATTTACATCTGTTCCGGTGATTTCTGCGCCAGGTGTGTGATATGCAGCAGTAGTTCTACCCATTACAGGAAAAGTAGCACTTTTACCTGATGATATACTTCTGACCATTTCAGCACCTTCAGTCACTGAAGATCTTTCAAATGCAGTAATGGTTTCTCCAGCAAATACTTTGAGAAACAAAGCATCTTCTGAACCACTAGCATTTACTCGACCTATACTTGCTGGTGTTGCATTTGCCATTATTTTATCTCCTAAATAAAATGGTTAAAATTAATCAACCGACTTTATCTAAAATTATTTCATCAAGATTGCCTTCCGCAGAAGATCAAGTTATTTCCTTTTAGTTTATTGTCCGGTCTTACTACTTCCAATAAGATGGAATGTAATAATTAGAATACATCTGATCTATTGATCTTATCTTGCACTTCCTGTCTGTATGCTGGATCCTTGGAATACCTTGGATCTGACATAGCAGCAGTTACTTGTGCAACTGATGTAAACTGTTCTTGTGATGCTGCTGGTTTACCTCTAACTAAGTTAGGTTCAGCCTCATTATTCATCCTAGCCTTTAATCCTTGAACTGCCATTTTAGTAGCATCAAGATCTCTTCCATTAACAACTCTGTTATATGCAGCTATTTCTTCTTGACTTAAATTATCTTTAGCCCATGAAATCATTTCAATATAACCATCTTTACCACCAGCAATATCTTTTACTTCCATTTCTATTTGTAATGCTACTGCTCGTTGGCCTTCAATATAATTATTAACTATATCTTTTGATATACCTTGGGATTCTAGTTTAGCTAATGAATCTTCTCCTAGTTCACCATTATCCATAAATTCTTGCTCTAATGAGGCCATATCTAATCCAGCAGCCTGAACTGCTTTTTCTGCAGTTTCTTGTATTTCTAAACCTTGATCTTGTTTAGGCTCTTCTTTGGCCTGACCAACTTTGGATTCTAATTCTTTATATGCTTTTTCTAAATCTGCTTGTGTTTCAAATTTACCTAAAATCTTTTCACCAGCCTCTACTTGTTTTTCTTCAACTACTACTTCTTCAGTTGTTGTTTCAGCAGTAGAAGTATTTTCCTGAGTTGCTGGATCTACCGGTTCTTCTTTATTAATTACAACTTGATCTACCATTTATTACTGTTCTCCCATCATACCTTGCATACCTTGTGCTAATGCATTTGGATCTATTGATCCATCTTTAATTCCTTCCATTACTCCTGATGCAACTGCTGGTGTTGCAGACTGTGCCATACCTTGCACCATTTCAGCTTGCTGCGCTTGTTGATTCTGTGCATCAATAATTTCCTGATCTATCAATAATCCTTCAGTATCTATTCCATGTGATGTAGCAATTCTCATAATTAAATCATTGATGTTTAACATCTGTGTAGCCTGTGGATTAATTTGTGCTAATGCACCTACATCTTCTAGAAATGCTCTAAGTTTTGCTAAATCATTTCCTCGGCCTAGTGCTGCTACACCAGTTATGATTACTGGACTAATAGCACCTTTAGGTAATTTAGGAATGGATCCGCTTGATCCTAATCTTTTCATTAATAAATTAACTAAAGGTAATTGAAATTCTTGTGATAATAATGAATATAAACCACCTAATGATGATTCTAATTCATTAGCTAATTTTCTAATCTCTTCTGCAGTAACTCTTTCTGCATCTCTGATTACACCTGATTGAAGTAAAAATGCAAATGCTAATCGTTCATTCAAACTATTAATAACTCTTTCAACTACTTGCAAATCATATTGCTTTTCAGCTTGTAAAGTTGATACATCATCTCTATGGCCTGTAATAATATCCCCATTATTACTTTCTACAAGATCTCGTTTCTTTGTCACTGCATTAGGTTTAACCATGAATACAACTTTAGCTGATGCTGCTGATGATTCTAATAATGATTGAGATAAACCTTCTAATGATTTCAAATCTCCCAAGAACTCTTCGACATAAGATCTACCATAATCTTCTGTATCTACACGAACCATTCTTAGTGCCATAAATGGTAAATCTTCTTCTTTATATTTACCGATACTAGATGGTATTATTATTTCATTACAACATTGATAGACATGAAACTTACCATCATCTTCTTTACAGATGCTAGTATATAAATCTAAATCAGAACTTTTATCTGTATCTAATTGACACTGCTCTCTGATCTCAGGCTCTAATGATAATGGTGATATTGATTCTTTAATTATGATTTTAAGAAGATTACCATCAGCATCCCTTTCTACACAGTACTGATTAATATTATAAATCTTCATCTGATTATTTTTTGGTATAGATACTAAAACATTACCGGTAACTATAAGATGTTTTAAAGCCTCAAATAGAGAAACTCTAAGTGCAGATTCTTCTATAAATCTCATAACTTCCCTTTCTATTTTAGCTAAAGATCTTTCTACTTCTGTTTGTAGATCCTCATTTTCTTCTAACTCTTGCTTAATTTTGTTACTTGTAGTTAATCTAAAAAATGGTTCATTAGGTGGTAACAGTAATAATAGAAGTTTAGATGCTAGATTATTAACACCTCTTGCACCGACACTTTGATATGGTGTGTATAGATCTGAGGAATCGGAAAATCCTTCAGGTGGTAATAATGATGCAATTGTAAGTTCGGAACATTCTCTGCCACGATCTACAAACTGTTCTTTTTTAGCCTCTAGTTTTGTATATAACTTTTTAACATTATCTGATGCCATCTAATAATCCTAGTTAGGTATATTAAGATCGGATGTACCACTCATTGATATATCACTTCTTAATGATTTTTTACCAGCTTTCTTAGCTTTCTTTTTCTTTAATGCTTTATCGCTATCGCTTTCAATTGCTAAATCTAATTCAGGAATCTGTTCAGATACCGCAGCAACTGGCGGAACTGGTGCTGGGGGTGGGGGCGGTGGTGCCGGTCTACTTGATCTACACATTTATATCTATACCTCGTTGTCGTTTACTTTAAATTTTAAAAAATCAATAACTGATCTTTGTCCGGATCGGTACATTATCTCACTAAGACTTTCATTAGGTTGTGGTGTCTTAATAGGAAATGTTTTATCTAAATATTTGATTAGATCATCTGTGTTTACAGGTAGATCTGATTCTTTTTTATTTAAAATACTCATGATTTATTATCTAAACATGCACTTCCTTTGTAATCTTGTACTTCACAAATAAGAAACTTCAAATACCATTCAGCTTTTTCTAAATCTAATGTCGGGTTATCATTATGTTTACTTTCATATCTCCATAAATATTTTTGTATATTACCTTTTAAGTAACCACAAAATGCATCATGTGACATAGAAGATTTAATTGCATAAATACATTCAACTTCACCAGTATTGTAATGTATAGGTTGATTAACTATGTCCTGGTTTCCAGGCTCTGATTTTTTTACTTTCGAAGTCATAATCTTTCCATTGTAATATGTAACTTATTCTTGCTTGTGTAATTGCATCTTGTTCTGTGTGTCCAGCTTTAGTATAGGAATCCAAAATAATATCCCAATATGGATCCATTGTTTTAGATCCTTCTGCTGGTTGTAATAATTTCATAGCGGTTTTAGGGCCAATACCTTTGCAACCTGAATAATTATCTGTGGCATCACCAGTTAATATTTGTACTGCATGATTATAGATAGCTTGTGGTTTTGTAATTTTTAAAATATTAGATCCATCAGGTGATATTTTACCTGGTATAGTTTTCAAATCTTTATCTAATGAAACTATAATACTGTTTTTATATTCAGGATTAGTTGAATAAATACCTAATAAATCATCAGCCTCTAACCTAGGTTCAGTCAATGCTCCATGCTCTTCTTTTAACCATTGAAACATTCTAAACAAACAAACAGGTTTTCTTTTTCCTATTCTGTTACCTTTATAATCTTCTAATAATGTTTTCCTAAAGTTTTTTTCACGATCACTAAGGAAAATCAATATGTCTGATAAATATAAATTCTCTCTTAATGTTAATATGTAATTTTCAAACATTGCTTTTGCAGTTTTGAAATCACTATGGAGTGTCCATTGATCTCCGCCCCAATCTACAGGTTCTTCTATTTGACTTGCTATTTGATATGCAATGATATCACCATCTATAAGTAATTTACTTTTTGGCATTTTGTATTTCCTTGAATTGTTTAACTGTGTAATTTGCTAATCTCATAAGTTCGTATGGATGTGCATTATTTTTTAATATGTTTGCTTTAGTACATATCCACTGAACATTGCCTTCAACATAACCAGCATCAGAATCTTTACGATCTAGACTAGCTGAGTTGGATTTATCTGTATTGCAGAAAGTCATTTCACAATTAAATATTGGACATAGATGATCATCAGGGAATATATCTTTTAAATAATCTACAGATAAATTAAATTCAATACCTTTTTTAATTGCTCTAGTACATGCTGCTCTTCGTGCCTCTCGTATGTTTAAATGAAACCAGGCATCCGGAGTACACCATTTTTCTCTTTGAGTAATTTTATTTTTGACAATACCTACAAAATATAAACCTTTATGTTTATCGCCTTTTTTTAAAATCCTTCCTGATAATGGTAATGTTATAAATTTTCTACCAATGTTATCAATGGATCTCTTTCCAATTTCTGCCAATTCTACTATCTCCAGTTAGTTGTACTCTTAGTCCTATACGATCTGTTATATCCTCAATAGCTTTAACAACTATGATTTTTGCTTGCTCTGCTTTGTCTTCAGCTACTTCTAAGATAACTTCATCATGAATCCATCCAACAAGTTTTATATCTTCACATAAATATTTAGTAAGATTATCTATCCAATATTTGGATACAATAGCCCCAGCACTTTGTAACAAACAATTCAATGCAGCATGTGTTGATCTAACAAAAATTCTTCTACCATCTAAACCTTTAATATCTCCAGTGTTTTCTGCTGCATTTTGAACACCATCAATTAGCATTTTTAATGCTGGAATCTTTTTTAAAAACATTTCCCTTAATTGTTTTCCTTCTGCTGGTGTCTTACCCATAGTTTCACCAATTCTTTTTGCACCACCACCATATAAAAATGTATAAATAAATTTCTTTGCTAATGGTCTTTGATTAGGTTTAAGTTCTAATGCCTGTAATGTTCTAGTATGTATATCTCCATTAATTACATCATTAGCATATTCACCATCATCATATGGATGCATGTAGTGGCCTAACATTCTAAGTTCAAGTTGTGACATATCAGCACCTACTAAAAGACAACCTTCTTTTGCTTTAAATAATTCTCTGCATTTATCTCCATACTCTGCATTAACACTTACCACTTGCGCTAAATTTGGAGTAGCATGTGTTGCTCTGCCGGTAACTGCACCATTAGTATTTATAGTGCTATAGATCCTTCCTTTCTTTTCTAACTTCAGCCAGGCATTGTTACCCTCTGCTAACTGACCTAATCTTTTTTGGATCATAAACATCCTGGCTAAAAACTTAGCCTCACTCCATTCCAATCCAGCTAATACTGAATCATCTACTTTTGGTCTACCATCAGGTGTAAATTCTGTAGGTTGCCATCCTCGTTGTGCTTTCAATCTCATTGCTATGTGATCCCTGGAATTAGGATTGAAATCTACAATTTTTCTTTTTATAAATGGCTGGCCTTTGATATAACCTCTAGCTTTATTATTAACTTTAGGTATAAACTCTTCAGTCTCTTCCCATGATGGAAAATATTCTGATAGTTGTTTTTCTAACTTAGATCTTTCATCCGATAACTCGCTATATAATTCTCTACCTTTTTTAGTATCGAACTCTATACCATTCATCATCATCTCTACACATGCCTGTTGCACATTGTGTTCTAGTTTCAATGATTCCTGAGAATAATTTTTTTCTAAAATCTTTTTATATAAAACATGAGTTACTTCTACATCTAAAATGCAATACTCTAACATCTCTTCTGTAAATACATCCCATTGTTCAGGCGGTTTACCTTTATTTAATTTAAGTCGGTAGCCCCATGCCTCTAAACTCTGTCTCCCAACTAATTTTTGCGGATATCCTGAATGAACATTTTTATAATCATATTCTTTAATGTGTGACCATATCAATCTTGCAGCAATTAATGTATCAAATAATTCTGCCTGAGTTTTTACATTAGTTATTTTTTCTATAACCTTACAATCAAAGGCTATAATATTATGGCCTATTATAAGTTCTGCTTTTTGATATCTATCTAGACAATCATCTAAATCAGTAAAAACTTCATTGGTTTCTATATCCTTCATTACTATGCAATGAATCTTAGTAACTTTATCTAAAAAATTATCGCACTCCAAATCTAATATATATTTCATTACTCCCTCAGTGTGTATTTTTTAATTCAAAATATATATGAACATCATCTCTATCTTCATATACAGTCCATAATCTTGATGAAACTTCTTCCATCTCAAATTCATCTCTTACTGCTATCATAATTATTTTTTTCTTTTGTGAATCAATTTGCTCAATAGCTGATCTACAAACATATCTAATATAATCTTCCTCAGTTTTAAATTCTTCATCATAGTTCATTAAATAGCTCGGTTAATCTTCCGGTAGAAGAGTTGTATTTTAATTGACAAGCCACTCCAGTTTCTCCGCTAAATCTATTCTTTAAAACCCTCACTGTTGTTTGGTTACTTTTATCTGTTGATTGTTGATTTCTTTCCAGGCCGATAACCATATCACTCAGTTGTGCTATACCGGCTGATCCTCTAAGTTGTGATAAAGAAGTTGATGCACCTTCTTCATGTCCTTTTTCATTAGATGGTCTTTTTAAATGACTAACTAAAATTAATCCGGCACCTGTTTCTTCAACTAATGATCTTAATCCTGTCATTGCATTATCTATTGATCTTCTTTCATCACCTTCTTTTAATCCTGAAACAACAATAGATATGTGATCTAAAATAATATACTCACATCCCATTGCTTTTATTAAGTACCTAACTTTAGCTAATAGATTGTTATATTCCAGGGATCCAAAATGGTTATAAAAAAGTACATTATTATTTTTAAATAATTTATCGAATGACTTTGTAACTTTATCTTTATCTATTTCAGTAGCAATATGTAAAGGTGTATTCATATCTAAACTAACTAAACCTTCAGCAGTTTTTCTTAGGTTCTCTTCAAGCGCAATGTATCCTATTTTTTTATTCTCTTTGATTAAGTGATAAGCCAACTCCCTACAAAATTGTGACTTACCGATTCCTGTACCAGCAGTCACTGTAAGTAATTCACCTTTCCTCAAACCATGTGTAAGAATATTTATTGATTTAAATGGATAAGAAATAGAATCTACTTTAGGTTTATTACATACATCATCAAGTAGATCATATGCATCAACAATTCCATCCGGCCTATAGATCTTGGCATCCCATAAACAATCTAATAACTCTTTTGTTTTACCAGCTACTAACATTTCATTAGCATCTTTCATAGGTAATCTAGCTATCATTGCTTTACCTGGTTCAAACAATTCAGCAACTGCTCTTGCTGCTTTTTGCCCTGGCTCATCTTGATCAAAACATATTACAACTTCTTCAAAACCTGATAAAAATTCTAGAGACTTAGATACATCTCTAACTGCTGCTTGTGCGCCATTCTTTAAACTTACACAGGCCCACTTGTTACCATAGATTTGTGATATAGATAAACAATCTATTTCACCTTCTGTAATTGTTATTCTTTTACCTTTACTTCTAAATAAGTGTTCACCATACAAACCAACAGATTTAGAATCACCAATCCAAGAAAATCTTTTATCTTTAAATCTTAATTTACATATACCTTTATCATAAGTTGCAACATGTACTAACTCGCCTTTAAATTTACCTACCTTATAACCATACTTTTTACATGTTTCTAATGTAAGTAATCTAGATTTAATTGGAACACATTCTAAATCTTCTATAGGTTCGTTAGATTCATAAACTGTATTATCAACAACTTTCACTTCGCCTTCTCCCTTTTCTCTATACTGACATCCAAAACAATATGCATGGCCATCTGAATATCTCGCTAAGTTATCTTTAGATCCGCAACTTGGACATGCCTCGTGTGCTACAAATGTACTTTCAGTTTCATAAGTCATTTTGTTTTACTGTCAGATCACAAACTTTTGTAGTTTTATATTTCTCTTTCAATTCTGTTAATAATTTTTTAAGAGATTCTTCTTGATGTTCTGTGAAATTATCCCTACCAATTAAAAGAATTGATAAAGCAGTTTCTTCAAGATCGAAACCTAATGAATCAACATCTCTACCTTTATGAATTTTCCCATCAAGTGTAATAATAAAATGATCTTTATATCCTAAAACTCCTTCCTGACTATTTTGTGTAAACACTTGTGCTGGTGTTACATCCAAATGATCAGGTGTATCCGAATGTGTTATGTATATGATTTCAGTTTTATTTCTTTTCTTTAGTCCGGCCTTTTTCTTTAAGCCATGTCGTTGGTATTGTTTGTTTTGCATATTCAAATCCATTAGTGTTACACCACTTTGCATAAGTAGTTTTGCTTATCTTACTGATCCTTTGATTAGGGTTTGAAAATACAAATCTAATATCAAGATCAGGATGTTGTTTTTTTATTAGTAAATGTTTTTGTCTATCTTTAGTCAAAAATCTCCCTTTCGTTTCAATAATGATTCCATTAGGTAAAATAAAATCCGGTGTATATCTATGCATTCTTTCAGGCCTAGTAAATTTAATGACTAGGGATTCATACTCAAATGCAACACCTAGCTGATCTAATTGATCAGCTACATGTTCTTCAAGTCCGGATCTAAATGAAATCTGAATTACTGATTTCTTCTTTTTGCGCACTTGTAGTGTCCTTCATTGTTGTTATTTCATCAGCCATTTTGAAACCATCTTCTTTCTTAAAACCAAGTTTCGAAAGATCAGGTGTACCAGCATCTTGTAATTCAAGAACTTGAACTGCAACTAACTTCAATGTGACACCAACTTTTAAGTTGTTGTATGTATATAAATCAAATGCAACTTTTACTTTTGATCCGCCATATACAACAATGTTATCTCCATTTTTATCTACCATTGGTGTTCCTTCAGAATCCACTAACTGTGGCCTAAAAGGTTTATCACCAATAACTCCATTTTGTTTTATCTTAAACATTACAGATCCTTGCGGTATTACTTTTTGAGTATCCCTAGGATCACCATGTTCTATGTAAGGTAAAATATTTCTTTCTAGTTTTTTGTTACTAGATTTTTCTTCTGCAGCATGAAACTCATCAATCTCATCATTGATCATTTTCATTATTGGTTTTGCTTTTTCTATATCAATAAAAACATTACAACTGAATGTTCCATTTTTATCGAACTTTGTATCAGGTTTTGATAACCATGGGTAATGTGCAATACCTTCAGGTGTTACTACTCTTTTATATTTCGCCATTATAGTCTCCTTTTTTATATTTCATATGTGGATGTATCCATGTGTGTAATCATTTAACAAAAAAAATACTTGGATTGTTTTATTTGATTAATATCAAGATCACCTCTATTAGGTAAATCCGGTATTTTATTATGTTCTGATTCAGGTATTAATTGTATTAACTGTTCTTTCAACATTGTTATTGGATCATGTTCTCCATATAGCTCATAAAATGCTGCTCTTGTAGCCTCTCCAAGTTTATCGACATCACATGCATGTGTACCATAACTATCATGAACCATAGCAAAATTGTCGATACCCATTGATCTAGCTATATCTATAGTTAAATACATAGCAGTAGCATCAAGGCCATGTATAAAATTTGGACTTATTCCATTTGATTGTTTTCTTTTATTAATCTTATCTGTTGTAGATTTAACTCTTATTCTTCCCATCATCTTAGTTCTTACAACTAAATCTTTAGTGTCATAATATGCTTGTCTTATAGGAAACCCTAGAGGTGTTTCCCATATCACAGGCGCATTTAATTTTGTAACTAATCTTGATACAGACTGTAACCAATCCATAGCCTCTCTAGCCTTACCTACAGTATTGCCAATGCTATCCCATACAATATTAGCTAGAAATAAACATGCTTTTGTTTTATCACTAAATGGTGCTACTTCACCTTTTTCAATTCTATCTTCAAGATATTCATCAATAAATTTGACACAGGAAAATTTCTTACCGCCATAAGGTAATACCATAACTGTTCTTTTAGTTGCTTTACGATCAATACCAAACTCTAACCATTGTTTTGCTAATGGATCCCTACATTGTTTGAGTTTGTCGATTACTTTATCAGCCACTATTTGATAGATATCCTGTGGGTGTTCAGTATCAGTTAAGTTTGTAGCTATACCGCCTTCTAAATCTCTAAACATAGCACTGAAGTGCTGAAGTCCATTACATGATCCATCAATGTGTATAGGTAAATTAGATTCATAAGTTAAACCATACTGCTCGACTTTACTAAACTCCATACATGCCGCTAAGAATTGAAATGGTTTATCAGCATGAATCCATGATCTATCATCATGAGGATTTTCACTACAATTCAATATCATTTCTTTATTATCCAAGGCCCACTTTTCTCTATCATCTAAAGATAGTTTATCTTCACCATATGTATTAGCTAAATGTATACATAACCACCTGAATCCATTTTTTCCTATAGGTTTCTTTTCTTTAAACTTCAGTAGCCCTTTAGCAAGATCGTTACCCTGTGGATTCAAAAAGCCAGGAACATAATATAGTCTCGATCTAAAATCCAAATTACATGGGAACCCTAAAGTATTGTTATGATCATCATAATACTTCCTGGCTATACTTAATATTTTTGCAGATTGTAATCTTTTAGATTTTAATTTTTGATTAAGTGTATAAACAATCGTTGCATCTGCTTTCCACTTAGTTAAACTTTTTTTATTAGTAGCAATATCATGAGGTTTATTTGGTAACTCTAATTCTGTTTTAGTTACTATTGGTGATCCTTTATTAAATTTTTCATTTTCATAAATTGTTTCTGCTACCAATAAGACACCATAATTTATTTCATACATTGTACTTTGAACTGCATTTAGCCCATCTATGACACACTCCATCTCAGCAGATTTCAAATCATTAAGAAAGTTTCTATGTGTTGTAATATTATGGCCAGTAACTAACATGATTTTATTCTTCATGTTTTGATGTAGATATCCACCGCCCTCAGACATACCATGCTCCCATTTTCTAGGTATGATGACTGTAGGTAAATACTCAGGAAATAATAATTCATTAAAATCATCACATTTTCTCAACCAATCTAAGACTTTATTAGTAGGAACTATAATTTTGTAATTGTAGTATTTCTTACCCATTCTTTTATTGACAAGATGTATCTCACAAAAGTTAGTGGCCCTAATGAATAACTCAATTAAAAAAGTACCTATATGTGCCTTATCATTGGTACTCCAGGCCTTCCATTGGAACCCGGATCTTTTAGATTGTGTTAAATGTTTTTGCCTTCTATATCCATAATGGCTGGATCTTTTATTTAGATCATCATCTACACTTTTGAACAGAGCCTTATTATATTTCTCGTATTCCCTAAAATATAATTCATCTTCTACTACACCGGCTAAAGATATTGCAAATGAAGTTAGTTTCTTTTTATGGGATATGCCATCAATAATCTTTTTAGCTACAATGACTGCTAGTGTCTTAGTATCTATATCTTTCAATAGATGATGAGCTACTAATTTAGGGCCTGTTCTTTTATTGCTAAACTCATAATCAATAAGTTGCTCAAATTTCTCATAAGATCTTTTAAGTAAAGCCTTGCCATATACAGTAAGACTTTCATTGTGTGATTCCTTGTTAGCCCTTTGTTTCTTATGATATCTAGACTTACCGGTGTCTAGCATATTGGTTTCTATTGATAACTGCTCATCAAAAAGATCCTTAATGTCACTATTTTTTGTCACCATAATTACTCCCCAGTGTAATAGTATTCACCAGTGTATAGTTAGCTATTATAGTGAGGTTATGATCTAGAACTTATATACTTGCATTAGTGTATTAGTCTATTGGTGTGATTTTAAGTCTATAGTCTATATCACAACCCACTATTCTCAACATCTTTCAAGTAACATACTACATACTTACGACATTATTGTCACTGGTATTGTCACAACTAATGTTTTCAAGTACATCTCTGCCCCTTACTAAATTCTTATTATTTAAATGCGCATATCTTAAAGTCATTTTAATTGTTTTATGACCTAACCATTCCTGTACTACTTGTATACTCATGTTACCTTGCACTAATCTACTTGCGCATGTATGCCTGGTGCAATGAAAAGTAAACTGCTTATCATTTTCAAGTCCAAGTTTTACTCTCGCATAATCCCAGGCATCTCTTTTATATTCATCTGTTATATTAGCAAAAGGAAAGTTACCTCTTCTTTTTAATATAGCAATAGTTCTTTTTGTTAATGGTATAGTTCTTATAGTGTCGTTTTTTGTAGCAACACAAGTTAAAGAATCACCATGTAAATCTCTATTAAGATTTATTCTTTTCAATTCTGAATATCTAAAACCAGTATCACATGCTACATTAATTAGATCTTCCATATCAGTATGACCAGCACTTCTTAATATATTGCACATAGCTACCTGTTCATGTTCTTGCATATATCTATAGTTACCTGATCCTTCTTTTTTCCAAATTATTTCAGGTTTACTTTTTATATATCCTTTTTTATATGCATAAGAACATATCTTAGATATCACTGCTTGTTTCCTATTAATAGTAGCATTAGTGTTGCCCCTGTTGCGCCACTGATCTATGCACTTCTCTATATAATCTTCATTAAGATCACTCACTTTAAGATCAGGGCCAAGATCATTGATAACTGCCTGAGCCTTCTTAACTGCATTGATACTATTATATGAACTCTTTATCTTGTTAAAGATTGCACCGATAGTGTAGTTCTTATTATTAAGATCTATTAATTGCAATACCTGTTCCCAGGTTTTACCTAATTTAAGTTCTTTTTTTATCTGCTGCTCTAGAACAGTAGCATCTAACTTATCACCATGAATACTAAGTCTATATCTATTTTGATTATGACTTATATCTATTTGATAGCCTTTATTTCTTTCTCGTATTGACATAATATAGTTACTCCAAATGCCTGGGTGGTGGAATTGGTATACACACAAGACTTAAAATCTTGCGGTCTCACGACCATGCGGGTTCAAATCCCGCCCTAGGCACACCAACACCACAATTTATTATTTCAGTATATCTTCTAGTTCGTTATAAAACTTAACACCAGGATTAGTTAAATGAACTAGTTTTCTTCTTCTCTCTTTTGGATCCTCTCTAGTACCTAAAAGTCCAACACCTTTTTTTCTATGTCTGTTTATTTTATTAAAAAAAGAAATGTTCCTACTAACACTTGCTTGACTTAATCCAAGTTCTTTACCCATGTCTTGCATAGGTATTTCCCTTTGATCAGACATTGCAACATATAAAAATGTTTGCATTGTTTGAGCCTGGATTTCATTATTAAGAGATCTAAACTTATCGACAAATTGGTACATCCTAGAACCAGCAGTCTTTATATTTTTTAGTATCATTACAGTTACTCCACCGAATTAATTGCATCCCCATAATACATTAATTACTTATCTTTTCTACCCTATATATGTATGCGGTTATGGACCTTATAACATCTCATTAATTGATCCATAACCTTACACACAAGATTACACAATATAATATTTACATTGTTTACACAGTCACTATAAGATCTAAAAGATCTCAGCCTACCTTTTTTGCTGCGGTTGCCCGCATCACCAGTCTGACTGCTAGGCATACTGGTAATCTGTTTTAATTCTTTTAAAATTTTCAATTTTCTTATTTAAATAATGTAAAACTTTACAGTCTCTTCTATGATCTTCAATATCATAGCTAACATTATCCACTGTATATGTATCCACTTTGGCCTGAAGTGAATCTCTCAGCACCATAACTTCGTGTAATTCCTTTAAGTGTTTAATAATGTTTTGTAAATTATTTCTTATATTTTCCTTGCAATCTTTATGTTTGATACTGTTTTGTATGATTTCATCTACATGATCCATAGT
>Ga0213858_10000696_pt1 | contig 15982 bp, 17 predicted proteins | sample PICome_FD_160122 | JGI IMG/M metagenome (GOLD analysis project Ga0213858, IMG submission 160122) | Coastal seawater microbial communities near Pivers Island, North Carolina, United States - PICO245 | ecosystem: Environmental > Aquatic > Marine > Coastal | place: USA: North Carolina | collected... | reverse complement strand
TGCAAAAGAAGTATTAAATTTTAATAAAATAAACCAAAAAATTGATTTCTTACCATTACCAGAAGGAGATCCAAAAAGACGACAACCAGATATTAGTTTAGCTAAAAAAATATTAAATTGGTCTCCAAAAATTAATAGACAGCAAGGGTTGCTAGAAACAGTTAAATATTTTAAATCTATTCCAAAATCAAAACTCTTAAAAGTTGAACATAAAAATTTTTCAAAACACAATAAAACTTAGGTGAGTAATTTTAGACAAGGTCGTTATTCTTGGGCAATTAAGCCGATTTCTTATACTGTAGATTTAAGCATCATCATTTTTATTGGAGTTTATTGGTTTTTCAATAACATCCCATTTCAAGAATTTACTGTTATTATTTCCTTAGGATGGATAATAACTGCTTTTATTTCAAAATTTTATGAGGTATATCGTTATTCCAGTGTAATTAGAGTTTTTACTTTACTAGTTCGGCAAATTTTGTTTTTTTCCTTGTTCATGTTTGCTTATGCGGGGATTTTTCCTCAATTTAATTTAAGTCCATTTTTAGTTTGTAATTACGTTCTTTTTTCATTTGTTTTTATCTCTTTATGCAAGTATTCTCTATTTTTTTTCTTGAAAAGATATAGAGCTTATTTTAAAGGTAATTTCCGTAAAACAATAATTATAGGAGAAAATAAACAGGCTAGAGATGTTCAAAAGTTTTTTGAAGATACTCCAGAGGCAGGGTTTGTCAATACAAAAACATTTCCCTTGAGCAAAACAAAACCACTTGATTTAGTTGCTTTATTTAATTACATAAAAAAAGAGGAAGTTGACGAAATTTATTGTTCTCTTTCAGAAATCAAAGAGCAAGATATTAAATCAATTACCAAATTTGCGGATAATAACTTAAAGGTGGTTAAGTTTATTCCTGAACAAAATACAGTTTTGAATCAGGACTTAAAAAGAGATTTTTATGGATTGGTCCCAGTATTAGAATTCAGAACAATTCCTTTAGATGACTCAATAAATTTAGTTATTAAACGTCTTTTTGATATTCTATTTTCATTTATGGTAATTTTATTTGTAATGTCATGGTTAACCCCGATATTGGCTTTTTTAATAAAAATTGAATCTAAGGGCCCTATATTTTTTAAGCAGTTAAGAAATGGATATAATTACAAATCTTTTAGTTGTATAAAATTCAGATCGATGATTATTAACGATAAAGCTGACTTGATTCAGGTCTCAAAAGAGGATGAAAGAATTACAAGAATAGGTAGATTTATGAGAAAAACTAGTATTGACGAGCTGCCTCAATTTTTAAATGTTTTAGTCGGAGATATGTCCGTTGTAGGGCCGCGTCCTCACATGCTTAGCCATACTGACCTCTATGCTAATAAAGTAGATAAGTTTATGGTTAGACATTTTGTTAAACCAGGAATCACGGGCTTAGCTCAAATAAGTGGATTTCGAGGAGAAGTTGAATCAGACAAAGACATAATAGGTAGAGTAAAGTTTGATATATTTTATATAGAGAATTGGTCTTTATTTTTGGATATTAAGATTATAATTAAAACAATAATTAGAGCCATTCAAGGCGATGAAAAAGCTTATTGAGATATGAATGTATTAGTGTTAGGATCAGGCGGACGCGAGCATACAATTGCATGGAAAATTTCTAAAAGTCCTTTTTGTAAAAAGGTTTTTGTAGCACCTGGGAATTCTGGTACTGCTATGATAGCTACAAATCTACAAATTGACGTTAATGATTTTAAGGGCATTAAAAAAGCAGTTTTGTTTAATAAAATAGACATGGTAGTGGTTGGTCCAGAAGATCCACTGGTTAATGGGATTCATGATTTTTTCTTGAACGACAGGTTATTACAAAATGTGTCAGTTATTGGACCTCAAAAAGCGGCTGCTGAACTTGAAGGCAGTAAGGAGTTCGCAAAAAAATTCTTATTTAGACATGACATACCTACTGCAGCATATAAAAGCTTCAAGCGAGAAGAATTGGAAGAAGGTTACGAATTTTTGGATAGTTTATCTCCGCCCTATGTTTTGAAAGCAGATGGATTAGCCGCTGGTAAGGGTGTTTTAATAATTGATAACCTTGACGAGGCCAAGCTAGAGCTTAATCAAATGTTAATAGGCTCAAAGTTTGGTACCGCCAGTGAAAAAGTTGTAATTGAAGAGTTTTTAGACGGAATTGAATTAAGTTGTTTTGTTCTTTCTGACGGCAAGAATTATAAAGTTCTTCCAACAGCAAAAGATTACAAAAGAATCGGTGAAGGAGATACAGGCTTAAATACCGGAGGGATGGGAGCGATATCTCCAGTTCCTTTTGTTGACGATGCTTTATTATCAAAAATTGAATCGCGTATAATCAAGCCAACAATTAATGGTCTAAAAAAAGACCTACTTCCATATAAAGGATTTATTTTTATTGGATTAATTATAGTCAACAATGAACCTAAGGTAATCGAGTATAATGTTCGCATGGGAGATCCTGAAACAGAAGTGGTATTGCCTAGAATTGAAACAGATTTAATGGAAATTTTCATTGCAATTAGAGATCAAAAATTAGACAAAATAAGCTTAAGCATTAATCCAAAGTCAGCTACAACTGTTGTACTTGTCTCAGGCGGATACCCAGAATCTTATGAAAAAGGTAAGGAGATATCTGGACTTGATTCAGTGGAAAACGCACTTGTTTTCCATGCAGGAGCTAAGAGAAATGAAGATAAGGTAGTTACATGTGGTGGGCGTGTAATGGCAATAACAGCTTTTGGGAATAACTTTAAAGAAGCTTTAAAGGAATCCTATTGTGCCGCTTCAAAGATTAGCTTTGAGGGAATTAATTACAGAAAGGACCTTGGCTTTGATTTATAAGAAAGAGTGAGAGCTTATGCTTTTATCTTCTTCGTTGTTGTCACTAAATTTTTTTAACTCAAGCATCCAGTAAGAAAAGCTAACTATTAGGATCAGTAGAAAAACCCATGTTACAATGTTTGATATCCACCAATTTTCTAACTCAGTTTCCCTCAAAGTGTTAAATGGAACAAACAAAACAGTTTCGAAAAGCTCTTGAATACCGTTAAAAAAATCTTTCATATTGTAGGTTTAAAAGGTTATCATAAAAGCACAAATTTCTAGAATAGGCTTATATTTACTTTGCAAATATAGTTAACAAATAAAATGATAACAAGGTTTTTTAAAATATCTAGGCCTTTTCACTATATCCTTTTTTTATTAGCAATTACATTTATTTTTTTTAATCAATTTTATGTAATTAAAAATTTAGGAACTTTAAAAATTACAATAACGTTTTTATGTTTAATAATTTCATTCTTTTTAGTTGTTTTTATTATCACGAAAAATAATTTAACACAGAATAATAGCTTTGCTGCTTTTTATTTTTGCCTATTCATTTTTTTGTTTCCTGATTCTGTAACTAATTCAGACATTATAATTTCTAACATGTTTATGCTTCTTGCTTTTAGAAGAATTTTAAGTTTGAATAGTAAGTCAAATTTGAAAAAAAAATATTTTGATGTTGGAATATGGCTTTGTATTGCTGTATTTTTCTTCCCATGGGCAGGAATTTTTATAGCTCCTTTTTTAATAACATTTTTTTTATGGAGAAAAGATAGTATTAAACACTTCATTATTTTGGCTTTAGGCTTTCTTTCAATAGTTTTTTTAGCCATCATGACAGATGTATTATTTGATGTTTCTGTTCCTGAAATGACATTGGATTATTCTCAAATCAGCATAAATTTTATTTTTACATCCGATTTTTATTCAAAAATTTCATTTTTTATAATGTTTCTTTTTTCCGGCTGGGTTATTTCACAAACTTTTAGTGAAACTATAATCAAACCTAACCCATCGAAGCCATTGTATATTATTCTTCTTTCTATTTTTTTGAGTTGTATTACAATGTCGTTAATTTCAAATATTAGCGTGCCGCAAAATTTTCTTTTTTCTTTTTTTCCAATTTCAATAATTGCCGCAAATTTTACTCAAAATCAAAGGACAAATTTGGTTTCAGAATTTTTTATAATTACAATAATTGCTTTAAGCTTATTCAAGATTATAACAAATTTTATAATAGATTAAGACTGCAATAAATTGCATTATATTTGTAATATTAAAATATAATTATGTTTTCAGCTATAGCTAATTCAATTTTCCAAGAAGCCATATTTACATATAAGGCAATAAATACAGTAGACCAACCTTTTATTAATAAATATGATAAGGATTCAAGTTTAATTGAACATCTATTATACAGGAAATGCTGGATTGATACAGTTCAATGGGCTTATGAAGATATTATTCGTGATCCTAATATTGACCCCAAAGAGGCATTAAAATTAAAGCGCATGATTGATGCTTCAAATCAAGATCGTACTGATACAGTTGAATTTATTGATACATATTTTCTAAATTTATATAAAGACGTTGAAACTAAAAAAGGAGCCAAAATAAATTCAGAGAGTCCTGCTTGGGCAATTGACCGCTTATCAATTTTAGCTTTAAAAATCTATCACATGGAGCATGAAACTTTAAGAGAAGATGCTTCTGAATCACATAAAGAAAAGTGTTTGGTTAAATTAAATATCTTACTGGAGCAAAGAAAGGATCTATCAGCTGCAATTGATGATTTATTAGATGATATTTCAAAAGGTAATAAGTTCATGAAAGTTTACAGGCAAATGAAGATGTATAACGATGATGAACTTAACCCAGTGCTTCGGTCTCAAAAGTAAATTTATAATTGAAAAACAGCAATAAGCATATACTGATTATTCGGTTTTCCTCTCTAGGAGATGTAGCAATGACAGTACCGGTAATCTCAGAAATGCTAAACTCACACCCTAGCCTAAAGATCTCAATCCTAACAAAAAAGCATTTTACCACGCTGTATTCGCACCTGGAAACGGTCAATGTAATTGGAGTAGATTTTCAGAACGAATATAGGGGTCTTTTGGGTCTATTAAAACTCTCTAAAAAGATAAAGACTTTAAATGTTGATTTTATTGCCGATCTACACAATGTACTTAGAACTAAAATTTTAAAATTATTTTTATTGGGCTGTTCTTATAAGGCTATTAATAAAGCTAGATCTGAGAAGAAGAAGTTAGTAAAAGGCAAATCGTTTAAGCCTTTAAAATCAACTATAGAACGTTATGCAGATGTAATAAGAGCTTTTGGATTAAAGCTTAATTTAGAAAACCCAAAATTTCCACCCCCTTTAGTTCTTTCTTCGTCTTTAAAAGAAATGATAAAAATTAATACCAAATCACTTATAGGGGTTGCTCCTTTTGCTGCATACAAATCAAAAATTTATCCATTGGATAAAATGAAAAATATTATTAATATTTTATCTAAAGATTATACAGTAGTTTTATTTGGTGGCGGAAAAAATGAAACAAAAATTCTTGATAAAATAGCGAATCAATCTAGCTCAATAATTTCATTTTCTGGAAAGGTTCCCATGGAAGAAGAAATTCAATTAATGTCTCACCTTAAATTAATGATATCCATGGACTCAGGTAATGCGCATATGGCTGCAATGATGGGAGTTAAAGTAATAACTTTATGGGGAGTTACCCATCCTTTTGCTGGCTTTAAGCCATTTAATCAACCTTTCAGTAATTGTTTGCTTAGCGACAGAAGTGCATTTCCATTAATACCGACTTCAATTTACGGAAATATTTACCCCAAAAATTATGAAAATGCTATTGCATCAATTCCAGAGAGCGAAGTTTTAAAGGCTATTAAAAATAACATTTAAACATCATCAAAATCAACTATTAGATTTGCTGTAGTTGGAACTGCTTGACAACTTAGTACTAATCCTTCCTCGACTTCTTTATCAGTTAGCACACTGTTTTGCCTCATTTGAGCACCACCTTCTTTTATTCTGCAAATACAACTACTACACACGCCCCCTTTACATGAGTAAGGCACTTCAATATCCTTTGACAAAGCTGCATCAAGTACGGTTTGATCTTTCAAAATCTTAATTTTTTCTGTAGAATCTTCAAACTGAATCGTTGCTTCACAAAAACTATTATTTAAGTTGAGATTATTTTTAGTTTCTAAGCTAGATGTAGACGAAAATAATTCAAAAAGTATTTTTTCTTCCTTAATATTGTTCTTCAGAAGTTCATTTTTAATATTAAAAATCATTTTCTCAGGGCCACATAGATAATAATTAGATAATGATTTTTGCTCTGAGCTTAAATTCTGTAAAAAATGAGCTGTTTTTTCAGCATCAATCCGGCCATTTAAGGAATTTTCAACTTGAGCTTGGCTATAAACGAGTTGAAGATCAAATCTATTTTTATGTACCTGCTTTAAATGATTAAGATCATTTAAAAATATCGTTGTTTTCGGAGATTTATTTCCATAAATCAACTTACAAGAAGTTTTCGTAGAATTTTCTAAAGCAGTTTTAATTATACTTATTATTGGAGTAATACCACTACCTGCTGCAAAAGCAAAAATTATTTTTGGAGAATTTGAAATGCTATCATAAACGAATCTACCCCTTGGTAATGAGACGTTAATTAAACTTCCTTTTCGTAGCGAATCATTAGCATAATTTGAAAATATTCCATTTTTAACTTTTTTAATGGTTACAGTTAAGTTCCCACTTGACGGTGTTGAGCTTATTGAATAATCTCTACGAATTTTTTCATTATTTATTAGTGATTCTAATGTCAAGTATTGTCCAGGCAGGAATATATATTTAGATTTAAGTTCAAAGGGAACATCAAAAGTAACACTTACAGCTTCTGGCGTTTCTTTAACAACGTCGGAGATTATAAGTTCATGAAATGAAGCCATACACAATATTTTTAAACAAAAATACTAAAGAAACTATTTAATAGATTGTTAATAGATCGCTAAAATTGAATTCCTTAAATAAAATTTCATGTTATCCTACAGATCAAAACCCCTAAAATAATTAGTTTTATTCAAAAAGATGAGTATTTTTACAAACTTTGCATACCATAAATCAAGGTTAAGAGTTATTAGAAATAAAATATTTAATTGAATAAGTTTTTTAGACATATTTTAGTTTTTGTCTCTGGAGTACTAATTATTTTTAGTTGCTCTAGGAAAAAAGACCGTTTCATTAACAGAAATTGGCATGCTTTAAATACAAAATATAATGTTTTGTTTAATGGAGGTGTCGCTTATGAAACCGCACTAAATGATATTGAATCAAAATATGACGACAATTTTTGGGAAATTTTACCAATAGAGCAAATCAATGTTAAAGATTTTTCTATTGAGGATGATGAACAAAATTCAGATTTACAAAGAGCTGAAGAGAAAGCAATTAAAGCTGTTCAAACTCACGGGATGAGTGTAAAAGGGAAGGAAAAAAATCCTCAAATAGATGAAGCATATATACTTTTAGGTAAAGCAAGGTATTATAGCGGTAGATTTATTCCTGCCATCGAAGCATTTAATTATGTTCTTTTTAAATATCCTGGTAGCAGTAATATAAATACAGCAAAAGTATGGAAAGCTAAAACTAATCTGAGACTCGAAAATGAGGCAATTGCATTAGAAAATTTAAACTTATTATTACAAAAAAAGGACTTAAACAATGATGATCGCCTAGAAGCCCTTACAACTTTGGCTCAATTATATATTAATCATTCTGAAATAGACTTGGCGATTACATCTATTGAAAAAGCTGTCGATATTACAAAAAACAAGGAACAAAAAGGAAGACTTTTATACATTCAAGGGCAGCTTTATAATTTAAAAAACATACCAGAGATGGCTAACAACTCTTTTCAAAAAGTAATTGACTTGAAAAGAAGTATTTCTAGGAAATACAGAATAAATGCATTTTTGGAACAAATCAAGAATTTTAATTACGATTCAGGCGATTTAGTTGTCTTACATGAATTTTTAGAATTTTTAGAAAATGATAGAGAAAATCGACCCTTTTTGGCAATGATATATCACGTCATTGCTAATCACTATATAAAAATTAGTAAGGACTCAATAGCAATAAATTATTACAATAAGTCTTTATCTTCAAATTCTAAAGATCAGTATCTAAGTGCTGTTAATTATCACACACTTGCTGACTATTATTATGATAATTCTAATTATATTTTAGCAGGGGCTTATTATGACAGCACTCTTACCAAATACAACACAAAAAATAAATCGTATAGACTTGTAAAAAAACGATTTGAAAATTTAAAAGATGTGATTTTTTATGAGACTATTGCTAAAGAAAACGACAGTATTCTTCGCCTAACAAGAATGTCTGAAAATCAGCTGGAAGATTTTTTCCAACCTTATGTAGAAAATTTAATAGCAGAACAGAAAAAGTATAATAGCTCAAAGAAGAAATCTAATTACAGAAAAATAAACTTAGTTGATGATAACAAGGAAGTAAATAAAGGCGGATTTTATTTTTACCAAACCACCACAGTTGCTTATGGTAAAAATGCGTTTATAAATTTTTGGGGCAAAAGGCCATTAGCGGATAATTGGAGGTGGTCATCAAAATCTGAAAATAAAGCTTCAGCGATTAAACTACAAAAGAATGATTCTGTATTAGGAGATAAGGGAATAACCTCCCAATACTTCATAGAAAAGTTGCCTAAAGCTCAAGAGGAAATAGATAGCATCAAAAATAAGCGTGATGTAGCTTATTACAGACTTGGTTTAATTTACAGGAATAAATTCAAAGATTATCTGCGGGCAATTGAAAAATTACAATTTTTACTTAATCAACAACCTCAAGAGCGATTAATACTTCCTGCAAAATATAACTTATATAAAGCTTATACTTCATTTAACAAAAGCGCTCTTGCTGATAAAATAAGAATAGATATTACAGAAAATTACCCTGATTCACGTTATGCAAAAATTCTTTTAAATCCACAGGAAATTTTACAGGCCGATAGCCAAAGCCCAATGGAGCGTTACAGGGTATTATATGAAGATTTTCAAGCAGCTAAATATCAAAAAGTAATTAATGATTGCGAACTTGAGATTTTAGCTTTTGAAGGTGAGGATATAGTTCCAAAGTTTGAACTATTAAAAACAATTTCAAACGCTCGCTTGTATGGGTTAGAGGCTTATAAAGAAGGTTTAAACTATCTTTCACTAAATTATCCAAATTCAACTGAGGGCAAGCGGGCTCAAAATATTATTGAGAATATTATTCCTGGCTTAGAAAATGAGAGCTTTACAAGGTCATCACAAGACACAAGCTTTAAGGCAATATTTAGTTTTTCGGCCTTAGATAAGGACCGAATAAATCAGTTCAAATTAGCTTTAGAGGATATTATTGATAAAGAAATAGTATTTGAATTAACAGCATCAGAAGATATTTACGATATTAATACTACATTTGTAGTAGTTCACGGACTAAAAAGTATTAGCGGTGCGTTAGGATTTGTCGAACTGTTAGAGATTGATGATCAAGAAATTTTATCTAGGTCATATTTTGCTATATCGTCTACCAATTATAAAACACTTCAAATACATAAAAATCTTGATTCTTATTTAAAGAATTTTAATTACAAAAACTAGAATTATGTTTACAGATTCAAAAAAACCAAGAACACAAAATAATGGATTGTCTAAGCAAAACATGATAGCTCATGGTTCAATTTTTGAGGGCGATTTGAAGAGTGAAGGCGACTTTAGAATTGAAGGTACTATTAAAGGGACTCTCTTAACAAAAGGAAAAGTTGTGGTAGGTAATACAGGCACTATTGATGGTAGTTTGTCATGTAATAATGCTGATATTGAAGGCACAATCAAAGGTAATCTTGTGGTTTCAGATACTCTAAGCTTAAGATCTTCAGCAAATATTGAAGGAGATGTACAAACTGGTAAACTTGCTGTTGAACCTGGTGCAATCTTTAATGCTCATTGTCAGATGAAAGATGCGGTAAAGGAGCTCAAAACAGAAATTAAGCAAACCATTGAAACAAGTGTCAAATCAGGACAATCCGCTTAAAAACTTTATTAAATTATCTGGACTTGGAATACAGATAGGAGTTATTGTATATATATTTATCTATTTTGGTAAGAGGATAGATTTATATCTAAATAATAACACTAAAACTTTTGTGGCTATTGGTGCTATTACTGGAGTTGCATTAAGTCTTTATGTAGTCTTAAAACAGCTAGAAAAGATTCATAAAGAATGAATGAAGTTACTAGAAGATTTTCTTCAACAGTATTAATAACTTTAGGGTCTACATTTGGGCTACATACTCTTCTCAATTATTTTATTGACCAACCGCTGTTTCAAAATATGATTGTTGAGTCTTATTGTTGTAATGCTATCATAGCAATATTAATTTTTTGGATACTGGTAAGCTTAAAAGAAAAGTATAAAAATCATATTGGTTTTATTTTTTTGTTCGGAAGTGGAACGAAGTTTTTGATGTTTTTTGTTATCTTTTATGGTCCATTTAAACAAGACGGCGAAATTATAATTTATGAGTTTATTTCTTTTTTTATTCCGTATACAATTTGTCTAATTTTGGAAACTTACCAACTCAGTAAACAGCTCAATAAAATGTAGAATTTTCCTTCTCTAATTCTTAATATTTATTAACACAAAATAAAGTAACAAAAATTGTTTTTGTTTTAGATATAAAACAATAACTTTGCAGCGTTTTTAGACCACAAGAAGGTAACAATGCAAAACAAATTAACATTAAAATTTTCCACTTTAATTTTAATTTTTATTCCATTTTTAGGAATGGCTTCAAAAAAAGCTCCTGAAACTGATAAAAAGTCAGAGATTAAAGCATATATTCAACATCACCTTCAGGATTCATACGATTTTAGCTTGTTTTCTTACACTAACGATGATGATGCTCACATTTATGTTGGAGCGCCACTTCCTGTTATTTTGTGGGATGACGGATTGAAAGTATTTTCTTCATCTAAGTTTAACCATGGCGAAACTTTAGCTGCGGTTGATGGCAATTTTTATAAATTATATCACAATAAAATTTACAAAACTAACAAGCAGGGGGATATAAATTATGACGATCATAATCACCCTACAAACGTAAAGCCTTTAGATTTTTCAATAACAAAAAGTGTTGTAATGATTCTAATAACAGCTTTACTTATGTTTTACATTTTTAGAGCTTTGGCTAGGTCATACATTAATAACAATGGAGTTGCAGCAGGGATCGGCCGATTTTTTGAGCCAATTGTAATTTACATTCGAGATGATATTGCTATTCCTAATATTGGAGAAAAAAAGTATATGCAATACATGCCATTTTTGTTAACAGTATTTTTCTTCATATGGTTTTTAAATATTTTTGGTTTGACCCCTTTGGGTGTTAATGTTACTGGGAATATCGCTGTTACTTTTGCGTTAGCGCTGCTAACTTTTTTAATCACAAATTTAACAGGCACAAAAGACTATTGGAAACATATTTTTGATCCTTTGGGAGATTCGATGCCATGGTATGGGAAAATTTTGTTGTACATAATTTTAATTCCTATTGAAGTGTTAGGGATATTCATCAAGCCATTTTCTCTACTTATTCGTCTGTATGCCAACATGCAGGCTGGACACATTGTGTTAATGAGTTTGATAGGGCTAATGTTTTTATTTAAAAGTTGGTTGGGGAGTCCACTATCCTTCGGATTGGCCTTTGCAATCTCTTTAATTGAGGTACTTGTAGCGCTTTTGCAAGCGTATATTTTTACAATGCTTTCTGCTTTGTATTTTGGTTTTGCTTCAGAAGAGCATGAACATCATGATGAAGCACATGCTCATTAATTTGAGTAATTAATTTGAATGTTTAATTTTTAAATATATATATATGGAAATTCCAGTAATGGTAGGTGCAGGGTTAGTTGTAATCGGAGTAGGTTTAGGGATTGGTAAAATCGGTGGTTCTGCAATGGAGGCTATCGCTCGCCAACCTGAGGCTTATGGCAAGATTCAAACAGCTATGCTTATTGCAGCAGCCTTAATTGAAGGTATTGGATTTGCTGCGCTATTTGCAGTCTAATCTTATCCAAAAAAAACAACTTTGTGACGGTTGGTTGCAAAGTTGTTTTAATTAAATTTAAAATATCATAATAAAATTATTATGGAAAAATTATTAGAAGAATTCTCGCTTGGTTTATTTGTATGGCAGACGTTGCTTTTTGTCGGATTATTACTATTGTTAAAAAAATATGCATGGTCCCCAATTTTGAATGCTGTAAATGAACGCGAGGAAGGAATAAAAAATGCACTTAGTGCTGCTGAGGATGCTAAAAAGGAGATGGAAAATCTCCAAACTGATAACCAAAAACTTTTAAAACAGGCTCGTGCTGAACGTGAGTCAATGTTAAAGGAGGCTAGAGAATTAAAAAATAAAATGATTGACGACGCAAAAGAGGAGGCTAAGGTAGAGGCTGCGAAATTAATATCTCAAGCTCAAGCCGCGATTAAAACCGAAAAAAAAGCCGCAATTTCTGATCTAAAATCCCAAGTTGCCGAGCTTTCTCTTTCTATTGCAGAAAAAGTATTAAAAAATGAGTTGTCAAAAGAAGGTAAACAAGAAAAATTAGTAGAGTCAATGATAGACGATGCTAATTTAAATTAAATTATTATGTCAGACACAAGAGCAGCTATTCGATATGCTAAAGCCATTTTAAGTGTGGCTCAAGACAATAATACATCATCAAATGTTCATGATGAAATGAACGATATTTTAAATTGTATTATATCAAATCCTGATCTTAATAATATGCTTAAATCCCCAATTGTAAAACTTTCCGATAAAAGTAATGTTTTGGGGAAAGTTTTCGCAAATACTAGTAAAGAAGTTAAGTCCCTATTTAAAACTCTAGTATTGAACAAACGGGTCGATTTATTAGATGAAATTGCAACACAATACGGACAGCTTTATGACAAAGCAAATAATAAAGAGCAAGCAACAGTAATTACTGCAGCAGCTATGACAGAAGCTCTTGAAAAGAAAATTATGAATAAATTGAAGACCTTATCAACTAGACAAGTTACTTTAAAAAAGATTATAGATGAGTCCATATTAGGAGGATTTATTTTAAGAGTGGGTGACCAGCAATATGATGCAAGTGTTTCAAATCAATTAAATAGAATTAAAAATAAATTTATAGCAAATTAATAAGAATTCTAATCGGAATTCAAAAGAGAAAAATAAATTAAAATGGCAGATGTAAAAGCAGCTGAAATTTCAGCAATTTTAAAACAACAACTTTCGGGATTCGATGGTACAGCTTCTTTAGATGAAGTTGGCACTGTACTAACTGTTGGAGACGGAATTGTCCGGGCTTATGGATTATCTAATGCGCAATACGGAGAATTAGTACAATTTGATGGCGATCTTGAAGGAATAGTTTTGAATTTGGAAGAAGATAATGTAGGGATTGTACTTTTAGGGGCATCCAAAGTTGTCAAAGAGGGTTCAACAGTTAAACGTACTGGACGTATTGCTTCAATCAATGTAGGTGAAGGAATTGTAGGCCGTGTTGTTGATACACTTGGAGCACCAATTGATGGGAAAGGTTCTATTGAAGGCGATGTTTATGAGATGCCACTTGAGAGAAAAGCCCCCGGAGTTGTATTCCGCGAGCCAGTAACTGAACCGCTCCAGACAGGAATTAAGTCTATTGATGCAATGATACCAGTTGGGCGTGGACAAAGAGAACTTGTAATTGGTGACCGTCAAACTGGTAAAACAACAGTTTGTATCGACACTATTTTGAATCAGAAAGAATTTTATGATGCTGGCGAACCGGTTTACTGTATTTATGTTGCTGTTGGGCAAAAAGCATCTACAGTAGCTAATATTGCAAAAACTCTAGAAGATAGAGGTGCTTTAGCATATACAACAATTGTTGCTGCAAATGCATCTGATCCTGCTCCAATGCAAGTTTATGCTCCATTTGCAGGAGCAGCAATTGGAGAGTATTTTAGAGATACAGGTCGTCCGGCGTTAATAATATATGATGACCTTTCAAAGCAAGCAGTAGCTTACCGTGAGGTATCACTTTTACTTCGTCGTCCACCGGGGCGAGAGGCATATCCTGGAGATGTTTTCTATTTACACTCACGTTTATTAGAGCGATCTGCGAAAGTGATTAATGATGACACTATTGCAAAGGACATGAACGATCTTCCAGATTCTTTAAAGCCAATGGTTAAAGGTGGTGGGTCATTAACCGCGCTTCCAATTATTGAAACACAAGCAGGTGATGTATCAGCTTACATTCCAACAAATGTGATTTCCATTACAGACGGCCAAATTTTCTTAGATGGAGATTTATTTAATTCAGGAGTTCGACCAGCGATTAATGTTGGAATTTCAGTGTCTCGTGTAGGAGGTAGTGCTCAAATTAAGTCAATGAAAAAGGTTTCAGGAACTCTTAAATTAGACCAAGCACAGTTCCGTGAACTAGAAGCTTTTGCAAAATTTGGATCTGACTTAGACGCAGTTACACTCAATGTTATTGAAAAAGGTAAAAGAAATGTAGAAATTTTAAAGCAGGCACAAAATGATCCTTACACTGTAGAAGATCAAATTGCCATAATTTATGCTGGCTCTAAAAATTTATTACGTGATGTTCCTGTCAATAAGGTAAAAGAATTTGAGTCAGAGTTTATTGAGTTATTGAAAGCTAAACACAGTGATGTTCTTGCTACTTTAAAATCAGGTAAATTAACTGATGAAGTAACAACCACTTTAACAAAAGTTGCTCAGGACTTATCTGCTAATTACAATTAGTTAAAAACATGGCCAATTTAAAAGAAATACGCAATAGAATTTCCTCGGTATCTTCAACAATGCAGATAACAAGCGCAATGAAGATGGTCTCTGCTGCGAAGCTTAAAAAAGCTCAAGATGCAATAACAGCGATGCGGCCATACGCTGATAAGTTAACGGAATTATTACAGAACTTTAGTTCTAATTTAGATGCTGATAATGGTAGTGTTTTCACTAAAAATAGAGAGATTAAAAATATTTTAATTGTAGCTATAACTTCAAATAGAGGATTGTGTGGAGCGTTTAATTCAAATATTATAAAGCAAGTCAATGAATTAGCAAAGAATTATACCAAAGGAAATGTTTCAGTTATGGCTATTGGGAAGAAAGCTAATGATTCGCTTTCTAAAGAGTTTAAAATTTTGTCAAATGAAAGTAAAATTTTTGATGATTTAAATTTCACTAATGTTGCTCAAATCGCTCAGGTCTTAATGAATAAATTTGAAGATGGTTCTGTTGATAAAATTGAACTAGTATATAATAAATTCAAAAACGCAGCGACACAAATTGTTACTACAGAGCAATTTTTACCCATCGTTACCTCAAATGATCAAATTAATAATAATCAAGATTATATTTTTGAACCATCAAAGGTTGAAATTGTAAAAACCTTAATTCCAAAGTCTTTAAAGACGCAATTATTTAAAGCTATAAGGGATAGTTTTGCAAGTGAACACGGAGCTCGAATGACTGCCATGCACAAAGCTACTGATAATGCAACAGAGCTTAGAGATCAATTAAAACTGACTTATAATAAAGCCAGACAAGCTGCCATAACTAATGAGATTTTAGAAATTGTTGGTGGAGCAGAGGCTCTAAACAGTTAGTTATCAATTCAAATAAATTTAACCCCACAGGCAATGTGGGGTTTTTTATGGAATGAAATTTGCTATTTTATTTAGTATTAATCTTTATTTATGAATAAGTTTATAGTAATAACATTCTTGAGTATTATAATTACTTCATGTCATTCTAATGCTAATATAAAATCTATAAGTAACTCAAATTTAAATCTTATATCTCCTGCTTACTTTGAAAAATGGATTGCTGGGGTTGAAGGAGGCGGGAGTGGGTTTAATGTTTTTTTGCCTATAAAAAAATCTTCTTTTATTAATTTTGACAGCATTCATTTTAGAGGTCAGCGCGTTAAGGTTTTACACAG
>Ga0213858_10000694_pt1 | contig 15990 bp, 13 predicted proteins | sample PICome_FD_160122 | JGI IMG/M metagenome (GOLD analysis project Ga0213858, IMG submission 160122) | Coastal seawater microbial communities near Pivers Island, North Carolina, United States - PICO245 | ecosystem: Environmental > Aquatic > Marine > Coastal | place: USA: North Carolina | collected... | reverse complement strand
AGCTATCTCAATGAACGCATTGAAACAACGCATATTTTTCGCATGTACCGCCCTGATGATGAGCGTCTTAAGCTTTGCCCAAGATGCCCATTTTAGCCAATATTATGCGAATCCTATATACCTAAATCCTGCTTTTGCAGGCCTAGAAAGGTGTCCGACTGTTCATACGAACTACAGAAATCAGTACCCAGAACTGGGTGTTTATCAAACTTATTCGGCCTCATACGACCAATATGTGGATAAATTAAACGGAGGTGTGGCACTGATGACCCTAAGAGACGACGCTGGTAACGGTGCCTTAAATCTCACTGAGGTTAGCGCAGTATACAGCTATCACCTTGAGGTAAATAGAAAATTTACGCTTCTTAGTGGTTTTCAAGCAACTTTTAGACAACGAACGCTTGATTGGGGACAATTTACATTCCCAGATATGATAGATCCATTTTACGGCTTTGTCCTTCCCACTCAAGAAGTTCAACCTGGCAATAACTTTAATAACCACCTTGACCTGAGCTTTGGAATGTTAGGCTTCACGGACAAATGGTACATTGGTGTTGTTGGTCATCACCTCACCGAGCCTAATGAAGCTTTTTTGAGCCAAAGTAGATTACCAATCAAGTTAACCGCCCATGCGGGAGCCAATTTACCTTTAGGAAGAAAACGATTGCACAATAGTTTGCAGTCTTACCTCGTTCCTAATGTGGTATACCAAACGCAAGGATCCGCTTCTCAGCTAACCGCTGGCCTTAGTTTTGCTCGTGGACCGCTTGCCGGAGGCTTAGCAGTAAGACAAGGAAGTTTTAACCCTGATGCGGTTATTTTTATCCTTGGTATTACCCCTCCTGATGTTCCTTGGACATTTGGATACAGTTATGATTATACAATTAGTGATTTAACAAATACCTTAGGAGGTTCACACGAGGTTAGCTTGGGTTATAAATTCCCTTGTAGAGTTAGATCGAGTAAACTTAAGGCACTCAAGTGTCCTAAATTTTAAACAGCAACAATATCAATCTCATGAATAAGTTCATTCAATTTTCGATTGCAACATTCGCAACGGCTCTGTTAGTTAGTTGTGCAGGTCCTTCGTCGAACACGACCGGTTGGGCAATTAATGACAAAAAGAATGGTGGTTTTCAAGCCAATCTTGGTTACCAAGGTCAAGAGGTAGGCCCAGGGCTCGTTTTTGTTGAGGGGGGAACCTTCATGATGGGCCAGGTAGAAGAAGACTTCATTAAGGATTGGAATAATATTCCTCGCAGGGTAACAGTAAGCTCGTTCTACATGGACGAAAATGAGGTTACGAATTTGGATTACCGCGAATACCTCTACTGGTTGCGTAGGGTATATGATTATGACTATTACCCAGAAATTTATAAAAGCGCATTGCCTGACACCTTAGTGTGGAGAGACAAATTAGCCTATAATGACAACTTTGTAGAAAACTACCTACGTCACCCAGCCTATAATTATTACCCTGTTGTTGGCGTAAGCTGGTTACAAGCACAACGTTTTTGTTCATGGAGAACAGACCGCGTAAATGAGACTATTCTAATTAAAAGAGGTGTTCTAAAGGAAATGACAGATCAAATGGATGCTGACCATTTTAATACGGAAGTATACCTATACAAACAAGGGGAATACGTTCAACAGAATAAAAAAGGTTTAAAAGATCTGAACCCGAATAGTATTTATGGTAAAGAAGGTCGTCCTGCTAGAATAGAAGACGGAATCGTTCTTCCAAAATACCGCCTTCCTACAGAGGCAGAGTGGGAATATGCAGCTTATGCAGATGGCGGTAAGCGAATCTACAATCGTGTAACCGACAAAAACAAGTATACATGGAATGGTAACGGAACTCGTAACCCAGAAAATGGGGATCGCGGTGAAATTCTTGCCAATTTCAAACGAGGACGAGGAGATAACATGGGTACATCCGGTTGGTTGAATGATGAAGCAGATGTCACCATGCAAGTTCGCTTTTACCCTCCTAACGATTTTGGTCTTTATGATATGGCTGGAAACGTAAGCGAGTGGGTACTTGATGTATACCGTCCAATCAGTTCTACCGATGTAAATGATTTCCGTGCTTACCGCGGTAATGAATTCAAGCAGTACGATAAAAACTATCAGGATATAGGTTCACTAGAAGTTTTACAGGATCCACAGAAGGAAGTTCGTAATGGCGATACGGTTATTGTACGCTTACCCGGTCAACTTCCCGTTAGAGCTGAAAGTGTAGAGGAAAACATAAAGCGTCGTAATTATTCCAAGGCAGATTATCGTGATTATTTAGACGGTGATGTGGAAAGTTCTCAAAATTACGCCAATCCAACACAAGAAGGAGAGGCTCCTATGTATAACTACGGCAATACTACCTTAATTGGAAACACCACACGTGTATACAAAGGGGGTAGCTGGAAGGACAGAGCATATTGGTTAAGTCCAGGTACAAGAAGATACCTAGAAGAAGACCGAGCAACAGATGATATTGGATTCCGTTGTGCAATGGATCGTGTTGGTTTCCAAAATGAAAGCAGTGCAAAGAAAAAGCGTCCTGCTAAAGTCAAAAAGAACAATTTTAAACGCTACAGAATGTAGATGGAATTCTTATAACTCTTTGAGCCCCGCTTTGGCGGGGCTTTTTTGTTATGTAAATTGACGTATTCTAATTTAGATTGGTATGGTTCCATTTGAGGCATTTCTTATGAGTTCCGGAGTCACCACCGACTCACGTAACATTCCTGCTGACTCCATCTTTTTTGCTTTAAAAGGAGAACGGTTTAATGGAAATCAATATGCTATAAAAGCATTGGAATCTGGGGCAAAGTTCGCTGTAGTTGATGAAGGAAGCTACCAAGACACTAGGATTATAAAAGTATCTAATGTGCTTGAATCTTTACAGGAATGTGCAAGAAGCTATCGAAGGTACTTAGGTATTCCAATAATTGGTTTAACCGGCAGTAACGGGAAGACCACCAACAAAGAACTTTTCCATGCAGTTCTTAGTAAAAAGTATAGGACTTTTGCAACAAAAGGGAATTTCAACAACCACATTGGAGTTCCATTATCCTTATTAAATATTCCAAGAAATAGTGAAATAGCCATCATTGAAATGGGCGCCAATCATCAGAAAGAGATATCCCTATTATCCTCTATTTGTGAGCCAAACGTAGGATATATCACCAATTTTGGAAAAGCTCATTTAGAGGGTTTTGGCGGCATTGATGGAGTTATAAGAGGGAAGTCGGAATTGTACGATTACTTAAGAGCAACCGATCAAACAGCCATGGTCAGTTTTGATGATGTCATTCAAATGGAGAATAGTAAGGGTATCCATCAATTTGGCTTTGGTCAGACCACTGGTTTAATAACTTGGGCTCCCTCTAGTTCTTCAGAATTTGCTCAGGTTAACATTTTTTCTGAGCAAGGATCTTATAACATTCAAAGTTTACTTAGCGGTTCCTTTAACGAGCAAAACATTGCTGCTGCTGCTTGCATTGGTCATCATTACAACGTAGCCTCTAACCATATCAAAGAAGCCATTGAGTCTTATGTGCCCCAAATGAACAGAGTAGAATGGCGAGCAACTAAAAGCAATAAAGTTTTGCTTGATGCCTACAATGCAAATCCTACCAGCATGAAACTCAGTATTGATAGCTTTTCAAAGTGGCACAAAAAAGACGGTCTTTTAATCCTTGGTGATATGTTTGAGCTGGGAGAAGAATCGGCATTCGAGCATCAATCAATAGTGAATCATCTCAACTCTCTTGACCTACAGAATCAATCTATTTTAATTGGTAAACATTTCAATACGACCAATTGGGTCGGACCAAAATTCGAAAGCACAGAGAAATTAGCAGACTATTGGAAAGAAAAAGGCGCCCCAACGGACGCCTCTATTTTGCTAAAAGGTTCTAGAGGAATTGCCCTAGAAACTCTTATGAATTTACTCTAAGAGTTTTTTATTAAGTCTCGTGAAATCACGATACGCTGAATCTCAGAAGTCCCTTCATAGATTTGAGTAATCTTGGCATCACGCATCAACCGTTCCACATGGTATTCTTTCACATAGCCATAGCCACCATGCACTTGAACAGCTTCTGTACTTACCCACATGGCAGCCTCTGAAGCAGCTAACTTAGCCATAGCACTAGCCTTGTCGTAAGGCATTCCTTGATCTTTAAGCCAAGCTGCCTTGTAAACCAACATTCTTGCTTGCTCAATTTTCATTTCCATATCCGCTAGTTTGAAGGCAATAGCCTGATGGTCATGAATAGGCTTGCCAAAGGTTTTGCGTTCTTTGGAATACGCTAGAGCTAGGTTTAAAGCCCCTTGGGCAATTCCTAATGCTTGAGCGGCAATACCAATTCTCCCACCGCTTAAAGTCTTCATAGCGAACTTAAATCCAAAGCCATCCTCACCAATTCTATTCTCCTTAGGGACATGGACATCATTGAATAATAAGGTATGTGTGTCCGAACCGCGTATACCAAGCTTGTCTTCCTTTTGGCCTACTACGAATCCTTCCATTCCTTTTTCTACAATAAGAACATTAATTCCTCTATGTCCTTTTTCACGATCTGTTTGTGCAATGACAAGTGCTATTTCACAAGTACCGCCGTTGGTTATCCAATTCTTGGTCCCGTTGAGCAGGTAATAATCTCCTTTATCTTCGGCTGTTGTGCTCTGAGAAGTAGCATCTGACCCAGCCTCTGGTTCACTCAAGCAAAATGCCCCTATGTGTTCTCCGGCGGCAAGCCTATGTAGATATTTTTCTTTTTGGGCTTCGGAACCAAAGGTATCCAGCCCCCAGCATACTAAGCTGTTGTTTACGCTAACCACAACAGATGCAGAAGCATCTATTTTTGAGAGCTCCTCCATGGCTAAGACATAAGAAATGGTATCCAAGCCAGATCCTGAGTATTTAGGATCTACCATCATACCCATAAAACCTAGTTCACCTAGTTTCTTAATCTGTTCGTGTGGAAATGTTTGGTTGGTGTCGCGTTCAATCACGCCGGGGAGTAATTCGGTGCGCGCAAAATCTCTTGCCGCCTCGCGAATCATCAAATGTTCCTCTGATAGGTTGAAGTTCATCGAAAATTCTCTTTATAATTGGGTTTGTAAATGTACGAAGCAACTCGCAATGTTTTAGGCTTAATGAGCGGCACCTCCCTAGACGGAATGGATGCTGCTATTGTCCGATTTAATATTGACCAAAACCACTCATGGGAACTTCTTGAAACTTACGAGTTTAGCTATCCAAATAACCTTAAGGATCTGGTGACTGAATGCTTTAAAGACAGCTCATTAATGAACCAGGTAGATGCTGCTTTTGCACGTTGGACAGTAGAATGTATTCAGAAAATACAATCAACAACCAAGGTGACCATTGACCTCATAGGTACACACGGTCAAACCGTATTCCATGAACCAAAACATAAATTCACCTTTCAAGCAGGCTGTCTTGAAACCATAGCTAAACAGGTGAATATACCGGTTGTAACTGACTTTAGAATTCAGGATGTTTTATTAGGCGGCCAAGGCGCGCCGCTCGTACCCATGGGAGATTCCTTACTCTTTGGAGACTATGAAGCTGCTCTAAATCTTGGTGGGTTTTCCAATGTTAGTTTAGGTTCCCCTCTTCTCAAAATTGGCGTTGAAAGCGCTTTTGATATTTGCCCTGTCAATTATGTGCTAAACTATTTTGCGAGAGAATTTAATATGCCTTTTGATAAGGGTGGAAAAATAGCAGCTTCCGGGTCCATCAACCAATGGGTCTTGGATGAACTCAACAGTTTGACGTACTATGATAAAAAACCTCCCAAAAGCCTTGGAGCAGAATGGGTAGAGGCGCATGTTTTTAATATCATAGACTACTTATTACCTGCGGATGCACTTGCTACTTTCTGCGAACATATTGCCATACAGATTGGTGCAGTCCTCGCAAACAAAAGAACCTTAGTCACTGGCGGAGGAGCATGGAACGACTATCTTCTGGAAAGAATTCGTCACTATGGGGTTGGATTGGTGCGACCAGATAAAGACATTGTGAATTTCAAAGAAGCTATAATTTTTGCATTACTTGCCCAACTTAGAATCGAAGAAAAGCCCAATGTTCTTGGTCGTACTACAGGCAGTGGTAAAAATCACAGTTCAGGAAAAATTTTTTGGCCTTAAACACTACCTTAGACTTTCCTAAATACAGAGGCAATGAAAGAACAATTGCGCGCATTTGAAGAACGCCCAGCAGAGATCGTTTTTCACTGGCATGATTCGTTAACCGAGGCAAAAGGCTGGGTAGTGATAAATAGTTTAAGAGGAGGTGCTGCTGGAGGTGGGACGCGTATGAGAAAGGGATTGACTCAAGAGGAAGTCCTCTCTTTAGCGAAAACAATGGAAATCAAATTTACCGTTGCCGGCCCTGCAATTGGCGGAGCAAAAAGCGGCATTGACTTTGACCCGAATGACCCAAGAAAAGAAGGGGTTTTAAGGCGATGGTATAGAGCGATCTATCCGTTGTTAAAGAACTACTACGGCACCGGTGGTGACCTAAATGTAGACCAAAAAACAGAGGTCATTCCAATTACAAGTGAGTTGGGTATTCTTCATCCTCAAGAGGGCGTTCTCAACGGTCATTACCAGCCAGGTGATTTTGCAAAAGCAAGAAAAATTAAGCAGTTACAAGACGGTGTGAGTTTAAGTGTGACCAACCAAGAGCTTTTGCCTGAAGGTGCTCTTTCACTCAAAGTAGGTGATATGATAACAGGATATGGCACCGCGGTTAGTGTAGCCCATTTATATGATTTGTGGGGAGAACAAGTCGCCGGTAAACGAATCATCATCCAGGGATGGGGTAACGTGGCCTCTGGCGCCGCCTTTTATCTCAGTGAGATGGGTGCTCAGATTGTTGGAATCATAGACAAGGTTGGTGGATTAATGAACCCTGATGGTTTTTCGCTTGGTGAAATCACGTCTTTATTTAATTCCAAAGATGGTAATTCATTGTGCTCGGAAGAGCTGTTGCCATTTGAACAAGTCAATCAAGAAATCTGGAGTTTAGGTGCAGAAGTATTTATACCTGCGGCGGCATCTAGACTGGTCACAAGAATGCAATTGACTCAATTGCTTGATAACGGGCTTGAAATCATTTCATCCGGTGCCAACGTGCCCTTTGCAGATGAAGAAATATTTTATGGACCAATTGCTGAACATGCAGATATCAAGTGTGCCGTCATACCTGATTTTATTTCAAATTGCGGTATGGCAAGAGTTTTTGGTTACCTAATGGAAGAGGATGCTGAGTTAACAGACTCAGCTATATTTCATGATGTGAGTCAAACTATTTTAGAGGCATTAAAGGACATTAAAGCCGTTGAAAAAGAACGAGTAAACATCACTTCTAAAGCATATACAAACGCATTAAAATTATTAATCTAATATCCACATGACCTACACTCTAATGTTAGTGGTTTTCGTGCTTGGCTACGCAGCCATAGCTTTTGAACACCAACTTAAAATTGATAAAGCTGCTGCTGCTCTAGTTACTGGAGTACTTACTTGGACCTTATACATTCTTGCCAGTCAGCATTACCATGAAGTGGAAGAGCATTTACTGCACCATCTCAGCGAGATTTCTTCCATACTTTTCTTCCTAATTGGCGCTATGACCATTGTGGAATTGGTAGATGCGCATGAAGGCTTTTCCGTTATTACAGACCGAATTAAAACCACGAACAAAGTAAAATTAATGTGGATTATAGGTATACTCAGTTTCTTTTTCTCTGCTGCTTTAGACAATTTAACTACCTCTATTGTCATGGTGAGTTTGCTTCGAAAGTTAATCGCAGATCAAAAGGACCGATGGTTTTTTGCGGGAATGGTTGTTGTTGCGGCCAATGCCGGAGGTGCTTGGTCTCCAATTGGAGACGTAACAACCACTATGTTGTGGATAAAAGGACAGATTACCGCAGGAGCCGTCATTACTCAGTTAATTGTGCCGTCTTTATTTACTTTATTGGCGCCGTTGGCGCTCTTGTCTTTCCGATTGAAGGGAAATGTAACAAGGCCTCAGCGCGTGGAGACGGCAGATCATTATCTGGATCCTACAACACCTTTTGAGCGCAATTTTGTCTTCTTTGCAGGTGTAGCCGGTTTGATTTTTGTACCCATATTTAAAACCGTTACCCACCTCCCACCCTTTATGGGAATGATGCTGTCTTTGGGTGTTTTATGGTTAATTACAGACATCTTACACAGGAGAAAGCCTTCTGACGTAAAACACCACTTAAGTCCATTGGGCGTATTGCAAAAAATAGATACACCCTCTGTATTGTTCTTCTTGGGAATTCTCCTAGCCGTTGCCTCTCTTCAAAGTATGGGGCAATTGGGAGATTTAGCAGCAGCATTGGATACTAGTATTGGCACAGACACGCGGGAAGGAGTGTATATTGTTGGAACCATTATTGGTCTATTGTCATCCATTGTAGACAATGTCCCATTAGTTGCCGCTGCAATGGGTATGTATGAGATTACGGATGCTGGATTATTCATGCAGGACGGTACTTTTTGGCAGTTTTTGGCCTATTGTGCAGGAACTGGAGGTTCTGCGTTAATTATAGGCTCAGCAGCTGGTGTAGCCGTTATGGGATTAGAAAAAATAGATTTTGGTTGGTATTTAAAGAATATTTCGCTCTATGCGCTCGTTGGTTATTTTGCGGGAGCAGGAATTTATATTCTTCAAAATATGATCTTAGCTTGATTCAATTCAAGTTGTTGATATTTCAAAAGCCTCCGCGAAGCGGGGGCTTTCTTTTTATGGATATTTGAGTAAATCACACAGCAAAAATGAGCACATTATTCCTTCAAATTCAAACCGGCGCAGATGCCGTATTAGCAGAAGAACCAACTGAAAAAACCATGACCATCCTTGAGCTCATGACCTCCGGAGGAATTGGGGGGATACTTATCATGACTTTTCTTGGAGTGCTCAGCGTGTTCGCTGTATATATTTTCTTGGAACGATTCGGTGCTATACGATCGGCAAACAAAGTGGATCCTAACTTCATGAACAACATCAAGGACATGGTTTTGGACGGTAAGCTTGATGCCGCAGGTGCATTATGCAAGGCGGAAAGCACGCCTGTTGCACGCATGATTGAAAAGGGCATTAGTCGCATTGGCAAGCCACTTGGAGATATTACTCAGGCAATAGAAAATCAGGGGAAACTGGAAGTTACAAGACTTGAAAAAGGACTACCCATGCTAGCTACTATTTCCGGAGGTGCCCCTATGATTGGGTTTTTAGGAACGGTCATTGGAATGATTTTAACCTTCAAAGAAATGGCCAATGCAGGCGGTCAAATCAAGTTAGATATGATGGCAGAAGGGATTTATACCGCAATGACCACAACCGTTGCGGGTCTTTTAGTTGGGATTGTAGCGTATTTCGGATACAACTTCCTAGTTACACGAGTTGACCGAGTGGTTTATAAACTCGAAGACAGTGCCATGGACTTCTTGGATTTGTTGCATGAACCCGCTTAATCTAGACTAAAGATGAATTTAAGATCCAGAAGTAAAGTAAGTGCAGAAGTGAATATGTCTTCTATGACAGATTTAGTTTTCTTGCTACTCATATTTTTTATCCTTGCTTCCACTCTAGTAACATCTAGCGCACTTGATATTATTCTGCCCAAAAGCGGTGCACAGACCGTAAAAAAGAAAAATATTACGTTAACGGTAAATGAAGATTTAGAATTTGACGTCAATGGCACTGTAGTCAGCTACGATCAGGTGGAACGCATATTACTTGGTGAAGTCAATAAATTACCTGCCAATGAACAGGCTGTAGTGGTGCTTCGTGCCGACCAGACTGTACCAACAGGGGAAACTGTACGTTTATTAGATATCGGATATAGAAACAATATGAAAATGATTATTGCAACGGATCCGAATTAAAGATGGCTTTTAACGAGAATAAAAATAGGAATCGAGCACGCATTTGGACCATAACTGTCCATGTTCTGCTGCTGCTTTGGTTTGCCTTAACTGGCTTGAAATACCAAGATCCTCCGCCAGAAGAAGGAATTGCAATCAACTTTGGCTATAGCGAGGAAGGGTTTGGTAATAATACTCAAGCGGCTCCAGTCACCCCACCTCCACCTGCACCAGAAACACCCGTGGAAGAAACACCCGTTACACAGGAAGAAGTGGTTACACAAGATATAGAAGATGCTCCGGTTATTGAGGAGACCAAAGAAGAACCAAAACAAGAAACGCCCAAGGAAGAAGTAAAAGAAGTGCCCAAAGAAACACCGCAACCAGATCCAGAGCCAGAGCCAGACCCTCAACCCACAGAGGAAGAAATAAAACAACAGAAAGAGGCTGATAGACTCAATAAATTGTTCAACACCAATAATAAAGGCAGCGGCCAAGGCGAGGGTGAAACGAAAGGTGGTGGCGACCAAGGAAGTGAAGATGGTGATCCTCTTAATCCTAATAGAAAAGGAAATGGTGGAGTTGGTAATAACGGACAATATTGGATGAACGGAACACCCGTGAATATTCCTGATCCTGAAACAGGTTGCAATTATGCAGGAGTAGTTGTAATAAAAATTGCTGTAAGTTCTACGGGAGAAGTTTTTGAAGCAGAGCTAGCTCCAAATAATCAAATTCCAAGTGGTTTAACCAAGTCAAACTTTGGATCCAATACATGTCTCGTTCAAAAAGCACGTATTGCTGCTAGAAAATCTAAATGGAGTGCGGATAATGGCAACCAAAGAAGAGTTGGCTTCATTGTTTACCGTTTTGAATTAGAATAATGACCTATCAAGAAGCTGTAGACTGGCTTTATGGAGCCGTACCCAATTTTCAAAGAGACGGTGGCAGTAAAAACTATAAAATAGGACTTGAGAATCCAAAAGAACTTTGGGCGTATTTAGAATGCCCAGGCAGCTCTATTTCAACCATACATATTGCCGGAACCAATGGTAAAGGATCATCTGCTCATCTGTTAGCCTCAGGGATGAAAGAAATGGGGTTGCGGGTTGGCGTATTCTCTTCTCCGCATCTCTTTAATTTTAGAGAACGTGCTAAAATTGGTATTCATTTAATTCCTGAAACCTTTGTTGCCGATTGGGTATCCGCCCATGTAAAAACTTTTGAAGCACTTGGTAGCAGCTTTTTTGAATTGACTTTGATCCTTGCACTGAGCTGGTTTGAGCATGAAAAAGTAGATTGGATTATTCTTGAAACAGGAATGGGCGGCCGTTTAGACGCTACCAACATTTGTTCCCCTGAAATTTGTCTAATCACAAACATTGGCTTGGATCATCAGCAATACCTTGGTAATAATCGGCGAAGTATTGCCGCAGAAAAAGCAGGAATAATTAAACCTGGTGTTCCTGTAGTTATTGTTGAAAAGGATAAGGAAACTTCCCAAGTATTTACTTCAACTGCTTCTGAAAGAGGTGCCCCATTATTTTGGGCTCAATCTACAGACCTCCACACCGATTTAAAAGGATTGTATCAAAAAGAAAATCTCAGCGGTGCCGCTCAAGCTCTTTCTTTATTGTTTCCTGAAAGTAAGAGCCTTTGGTCATTAGGTATGAATAGAGTGTATGAGAACACCGCGTTTTTTGGACGTTGGACAGAAATTAATCATAAACCAAGAACAATAGCAGATACCGGACATAACGGTGCGGCGTTCAAGTTTCTCGTAGCCCAAGCAATTAAAGAATGTAAAGGCGAGCAGCATTGGATTATTGGTGCAGCGGCTGATAAAGATCTTAGCGCTGTAATGGAACAACTTCCCAGGAGCGGTCATTACTATTGGGTGAGCACAAGCAATAATAGAACACTCAGCAGTAAGGATCTTGCTTTAATTGGCGCGAAATTTGGTTTATCAGGTCAAAGCCATTTACACGTGAATGCGGCATTAGAAGCGGCCAAGAAGAATGCTAAGGACGCTGACCTCATTATTGTTACAGGCTCTACCTTTGTAATTGCAGATCTAGAACTATGAAAAATATAATCTTCCTTATAGCTTTAACACCACTTTTACTTCACGGTCAGACTGAGGAATTAAAACAACGAACATCTTTATTCCTTCAAGAGCAAAGTGAAACATTCAAAATCAAAGAACTCAACGGCTCTGAACCTGACTACGGTATACTCAAGGAAACACAATTTATTTTTCATCAGTACTACCAGCTTAAGCAGATTGACAAAGAAATCAACGAATTAGGGAATTCCGTTCGCCCTAAATACGATTTAAGCACCTTTGCCTATGAGGATGAGGAAGAATTAAAGTATGCCTTGAAATTTTGGTTCAAAGAATTTATTGGCCACAAGCGCATCACACCTGGGCGAGACTATAAAACTGTGGACCACGTGGAGCCTGCAGTAATCATTATAGAGGGAAACACCATAAGTATACTTACTTTAAGTTGCTATGCTACCGATATCGAGGAATTCAGAGATTGGCGTAGCACCATGCTCGGTGTATTTGGCTCTCCCAATGCCATGGTAGTGGAAATTGGTTGTAACGGCCCAATTGAGTGGACCAAAAACTCCCCTGACCCAAAAGATCCTAGCTGGCGACGCTAGGGCCCTTTGATTTTTATGTCCGGCGCTAATATCACAGTTGGCGACCGTCTACTTGATGGTTTTTCTTTGGATACGACTGAGTTACCATCTGGTTTTGATAACGCTATACTTTCTTGTAAATGGTCTATTAACGGCTTGGTTTGATTTAAATCTGCAATGGTTGCCGCTACACTCAAAATACTCCGTTGTTTTCTCACACTCCATTTATGCACTTTTAATTCCTTGAGAAACAATCGCCTAAGGGTATTATCCTTTAGTATCCATTTTCTAAGCTCTTCTAGTGCTAACCTACTATTTTGCTTGCCTTGCCTTTGAATCTGACGATGCCAAGCCTTCTGAACACGACTCTTGATATCTGCAGATTTTTCATTCACTACCCTTTTTTCTGATGAGGAATAATTGGGCATTAAGTCAATTCTATCTAGAATTGCTCCTGATAGTATCCCTTGATATCTATTCAAATTGGCGGCAGAACAATCGCAACGAATTTCTGGGTGATTGAAGTATCCGCAATGACATGGATTCATTGCCATTAAAACTTGAACGTTAGAATCACCCAAATGTATTTGTAAGGTATCCAATATTGATTTCGGATATGAACTTATTTCATCCAAGAACAATGCACCGCCTATTGCACTGTGGAATTTACCAAGTTCACCATCATGACTAATTTGACTTAATTTGCTAGCAACCTCTTCTTCCATAAATACGCTGTGAAGATTTTGAATGCGGATACTGCCAAATAGGCTTTTAACATTCTGCACAGTCGCAATTTTAATGAACGGTCTCCATTTAGAATATACCCTTTCTAATTTGCTAGAAATCATTTCTACCAACCTAACCTCTTGGGGATTAATTGGAGGCATGATAGAATCAAATCTGTTAATAAGCATGGTTTTTCCTATCCCAGGCGGGCCGTTAAGCAACACATTGTGGTTTCCTGCCGCCGCAATTTCCAATGCACGCTTGTAAGCTGCTAGTCCTTTAACCTCGGAGAAGCAACCAAAAAAATCATGGGATATATTTTCTGGAATGTTACAAGGAACTTTAGGAATTTTATTGTTTTGGAGATAATCAACCACCTCAGCTAATCGACTTACATTGATAACTTCAATACCCTTAAAAAAATCTCGAATTCGTTCGGACTCCGCACTCTCAACATGAATTACTACTTTATTTAGACCGCACAAAGAAGCACTCTCAAGAATATTAAAAGCATTCTTTGTTTGTTCAATTCGCCCATCAAGTTGCAAGGCACCGCAAAAAAGATGATTATCTAGCGATGATGATTTGATTTGCCCACTTGCTGCCAGAATCCCTATGGCTATTGGCAGATCATAATGACTTCCCGACTTTTGGATTTCTAATGGCCGAAAGTTTAGTGTTATACGCTGACCTGGCCAATGCCAACCGCAGTTTTTCAAAGTTGTATATATCCGCTGTCTATTTTCTTTTATGGAACTATGGACATTTCCTGCGATATGGAATTTTATTCCGCGAGAAATATTTACTTCAAGCGTAATCGGTATTGGCAGTAAAAAAGAAGGCTGAATAGTCTGTATTTGAATCAACATAGAAAACGTATAATTAAGCTTCCTACAAATTCCTAAATGGTTAAGAGGATTCCATAGAGTGTGGAAAACTTCCTCCTTCTAACAATGAATTAATCCTCTGTTTTATTCGCTAGTTGACCACAAGCAGCATCAATATCCTGACCTCTAGAATGGCGGATAGTCGTTATGATGCCTTTGTTTTCTAAGACTCTTTTATACATGTCCACAGCTTCCTGCGAAGCCTGCGTATATGGACCGTTATCAATGGGATTGTATTGAATGATATTAACCTTTGTTGGGATCGCTCCACAGAATTTAGCTAATGCCTTTGCATCTGACTCTGCATCATTTATACCCTTCCAAATAACGTATTCAAAGGTTACGTTCTTTCCCGTTTTGGCATACCAATACTGTAAGCTCTCGCGAAGGTCAACTAAGGTAGTCGTGCGATGAGCAAGGGGCATTAATTTGGCTCTCTTCTCTTCAATAGCGCTATGCAATGAAATGGCTAAATTGAATCTCACGGCATCATCTGCCATCTTTTTAATCAACTTTGGGACCCCTATAGTACTTAACGTAATTCTTCTAGGACTCAGTCCCAATCCCTTTGGGTCCGTAATCTTTTCAATAGCAGAAAGTACATTTTGGTAATTCAACAAGGGCTCCCCCATCCCCATAAATACAATATTGGTCAGCGACCTGTCAAAGTATTCTTTGCCCTGTTTGTCAATGACCACAACTTGATCGTAGATTTCATCTGGACTCAAATTTCGCATGCGCTTAAGTGCCGCAGTAGCACAAAATGTACAGTCTAGAGAACAGCCCACCTGAGAGCTTACACAGGCAGTGATTCTCTTTTCTGTTGGTATCAAAACTGATTCAACTAATGCACCATCATGTAACTTGACTGCATTCTTTATAGTGCCGTCCTTACTGCGCTGCATAAAATCTACCTTAAGTAAATTAAATTCAAAATGAGCATCGAGTAGTGCGCGAGTAGATTTGCTCAAATTCGTCATTTGGTCAAAACTTTGTGCACTTTTCTGCCACAGCCATTGATATACCTGCTTAGCGCGGAACGACTGCTCTCCATGCTCTTCAAAAAATTGAATTAACGCTTCTTGGGATAGGCCTCGAATGTCCCGCTTGTTTTGAACCATACTTCAAAGATACGCAGTCATCAGGGGAATTATGGCATGTCTCGCTCCACCAAATAGCCCATTTTTCCCATTTGATAATCGCGCATGGCCTCCATGATTTCTGTTTGGTTATTCATAACAAAAGGACCATAGCTCTCCACCCTCTCTTGAATTGGTGCGGCAGAGATGAAAAAAACCTTGGTGCCATTTTCAAAATGAGCCGTGTATTCACCGGCGCTAACGTGGTACAACATGCTGTGTTCTAATAGGCCGTAGTCTTCTAATCGGCCACTACCGCTTAAGACATATAAGAGTCCGTTTTCTTTCTCTTTTACACTGAAATAGAAAGGCTTATCAGTAGCTGTTCCATGCGCGCTACTAACGGGATATGCTGCTATTAAAGGCCCCTCTTTTTGTGATGGATGTACAATCCCTGAAACTATTTTTAAATCAGGATGACCATCTACAGCTGGCAAATCCTCTTTTTGAAATGGAAGGTAAACAGGTTCCATGGTCTTTTTAGAGGATGGTAAATTCACCCATATTTGAATAATTTCTTGTATCCCGCCTTCCTTGCATAGCCTTGCAGGTGGACGTTCGCTATGAATTATCCCCATACCTACATCCATCCATTGTACCCCACCGGCTTCCACCACACTGTTGTTGCCTCTGCTGTCTCTGTGATG
>Ga0213858_10000693_pt1 | contig 15991 bp, 16 predicted proteins | sample PICome_FD_160122 | JGI IMG/M metagenome (GOLD analysis project Ga0213858, IMG submission 160122) | Coastal seawater microbial communities near Pivers Island, North Carolina, United States - PICO245 | ecosystem: Environmental > Aquatic > Marine > Coastal | place: USA: North Carolina | collected... | reverse complement strand
TGATATTACAGCTTCAGGTACTGGTATTATCACAGCTAATAGTTTCGTAGGTGCTCTGACAGGTACTGTTGCAGGAGATGTAACTGGTAATTTAACAGGTAACGTAACAGGTAATGTAACAGGTAACGTAACTGGAGAGTTGATAGGCGATCTTGTAACTTCAACTGGTATTTTTGAAGTTGTAGGTAATAGTTTAACAGTTAACTCTGCTTCAGAATTTGGCGCACTAGAAATAGTGAATACCACATCAGGAGATATTAGTCCACCATCACCAGTAACAGCATACGGTGTTATTAGTTTCAAAAGAGATGACGATAACGGTCTTGCTACTGGTGTATACCAACAAGGTGGTAGCGATGGTTGGAAACTGTACACATTATCAGACGGATCTACATTCAGTAATGCAAATGCTGTTCATATGAATATGAGCGGAAATTTTAGTATTGGTACACTTAACGGCACTGAAAAACTAACTGTAGAAGGCAATGCTAAAATATCAGATACTTTAGAAGCAGGTGCTCTTAAAGGTAGTCTTGTCGCAGATGATAGCACTATTGTATTTGACGGTATTACAGGTGAGCTATCACTAGCTAACACATCAATTGGTGCAGTAAGTGTATCAAGTCCACAAACTGGACAAGTATTGAAATGGAACGGTACACAATGGACAAACGCATCAGATTCAGGTGGTGGATCAGGTTCGGGCGGATTGAGTTCAATAAGTATAGGTGCTGATGACTCTGCATTACGTATTGTTGAATCAGGAGAATCATTCTTAATCTTAGGTGGAACAGGTATATCAACTGCAAGTGATGCGGAGGGCAACATTACTATTACGTCATCATTTGATGGCACATTTAGCAGTATTACAGGTAAACCAACTACACTAGCAGGTTATGGAATAACAGATGCGGCAACAAGTGCTCAAGGTGCTCTTGCAGATAGTGCATTACAACCAGGTGATATTTTTGATGTCAAAGGTAGCGTATATGCAGATGATAGCTCTACACTTATTGACTCAGTAGCTGGTAAAATAGTCGGTCCAATCGAAAGCACAAACCCTGTGTTATCTGGAACTATTGATAGCTCAGATTCTAGTGGTATTACTATTGTTCCAGCAGTAACAATGAATAGTGATTTGACTGTAGAAAATAATCTAAATGTTACAAATACTTTAGAAGTAGACACAATAAAAGTTACAACACTTATCACAGAAGGTGCTGGTACACCAGAACTAGAAGCTGAAACTGAACTATTGCTTACAGCAGGTACAAGAGTAAGTATTAACTCAAGTCCATTAAAACTTTGCTCTTATACTACAACAGAAAGAGATGCACTAGTTGCAGAAAACGGAGATTTAATATACAATACTACTGACAGTAAACTCCAAGGTTATCAAGAAGATACTTGGATTAATATTGACGGCACATAATAAGAAGGTAACACATGGCTAATAAACAATACACAGTTACTATGAAAACTGCTGCAGGATTCAATGTAATACATGATTTTTTAACAAGCGATACTAGTTTAGAAAATATACCAGATAGATGTGTAACTTGCCATAACCATATGGATCATAGTGCAAAACGTGGTGTATTTTTACTCACAGAAGATGAAGCAAACGATTTGCGCAATAGAGATGAAGTTGCATCTGTCAGACTTTTAACTAGTGTATATTTGGACAAAGAAATAATCCGTATTGATCCTGATGATTTAAAAAACGTAATCATTCCTTCAAAAACATATAATATTACAATAACAAATAATGGAGCATCACATTGGACTATATCATCAGGTAATGCAAGAAATGCATTATCAGGAGATGATCCAGAAATGATTATTGCTGTAGGTGACACAGTAAATATTACAAATAATGCAACTAGTTCGCACCCATTATATTTGAAAACTGTTGGAGCAGCAGGCACAGGAGATCAAGTTACAGGTGCAACAGGACAAGGCGCATATGGTGGTGCTACAGTAAGTTGGACTCCAACAGACGCAGGAACATATTATTATCAGTGTAGTGTACATCTTGCAATGCAAGGTGTTATCACTGTAAAAAGCAATAATCAACAAAAACCAGCAAGTGCTACACCAAGTGTTACACCTCCTGAGTTCAATAGATATGCAAGCGGTACAGTTAAAAACTATATGGAATACGGTACATTGTTGCCTGGGACTCCTACTTCTGCTGATACAAACAGAGTCACAAGTCAGTTGTATAGAATGACACAACAACTCACACCTTGGCGTAACCTAAGTAACAATAGTGTTCTTAATGCTATGCCTACTCAAAAAGGTGCCGGCGAAGATGTAGATGTAGTTGTAGGTGACGAAGGTACATGGATTGCTCACAGTGAGTTTATGATGGGGGTAACAAATGCTGTATATCCACAAAACTTTGTTGCTGGTAATGCTCTAAGTAGAAGAGACGGAAGTACAAGTGATACAACTTGTAACCTTCTAGACATGTTTTTTGATGGTCCTTATTATTTAGATCCAGATTGGTTTAACGCAGATGCAAGCCGACGAGAAACACGTTGGGACGGTACAATTGTGCCTACTGAAACCGCAGCAAGAGCATGGTGGGAAAGTTCTGCAGGACGTAGTGCTGATTTTCCTGATTGGGGTGGATTAACTGTAACAAGTAGTTATACAAGAGTTAACTCAGGCGGTACTAACACATCGTCTGTGTATGACGGCACACACGGTACGCCTTGTGCAAGTTTGACATATGGACGCACACATGGTTGGGCATATAATGCTAACAAATGGTATATGGATGTATACAGTGGTAGAGGACTTTATTTTGAAGACTATTTTGATATTATGAAAATATTCCATACATACAAACCAGTTAATGAAAAGTACGGAACACAGGATCCGACTATTAGTTCTAACAGTTGGGGATACCGTGTAACACCACGTAGCAGCGGATATTATAATCACAGAGGCACCGATATTGCTTATACTAATGCTTTGACTGATTCACCGCCTTTAATGCGTGTAGCAAGATCTAATGGCGATGGCCGTATGAAGCATTTTCCAATACCAGATGGACATCCAGAACTAACAGCAGCAGACGAATGTCAAGAATCAGGTGTGATTTTAGTTTGTGCAGCAGGTAATGACACTCAGCAACAAGTTACTCCAGACCATCCTAACTACAATAACTTCCATAGTGCAAGTTCAGGCGACACTTGGGACGAAACTACTTGGACAGAACTAGGTGGGTACTGGACTGCTTATGCTACAACTAACAGAGGCGGGTTTCCACAAGTTGCAGGACAGGAACAAAGTTTAAACAATGACGGTACATTAGATACATTTGGCACTATAAATGTAGGTGCGTTGGACGACGACTGGGCTGATGCAGATCCTGTTGGTAAGCAAGAAAATAAAGCATATTACAGTGATTACGGACCAGCTGTTGATTGCTATGCACCTGCTGACGGTACATTAGCAGCAGCATCTCCAAACGATGGTACAACTGAAAGACGTTATGATGAAACATATACAGGACTGACTGCAAATAGCGGTATATGCGAAGATACGTTCTTCAACGGAACTAGTGCAGCGTGTCCAGTAGCAGCGGGTTTCTTAGCAACTATCATGCAGTACAACAGAGACTGGAGTTGGCGTGAACTTAAACAATGGATTAAAGCATTGCCACAACAAGAAACAGCAGATTTTGCTGGACAAAATACAGATTATGCTGATGCAACTAATACACTATGGTTGACAACAACTAACTTAGGCGGATCTCTTCCTATTATATTGTTTGATAATGGTACAACACAAAGCACACAACCGCAACGTAATGTAAACTTAAAAGGTCCTGTTAATATAAACAATGTTAACAGTGGTGTTGTCAAAAAGTTAGATCTAGGTTAACATATAGTTATAAATAAAATGTGCTAGAAATAAATTTACCAAGTGATATTGTAAAAGATATGCTAGATCTTTCTTCTTCTGGTAAGAAAACAGAAATGAAAAATGTAAGCATTATCGAAGAACAAGATAAAATAAAAAACATAGTATCTAAAATTATCAACACAAAACACTATTTTTATGGCAACATATTTAACCATACAGATCCGTTTTGTATACACAGTGATATATCTACAAAAAAGAAATCTATTTTATTAATACCAATACAAGCTGATGTTACACAAACTTTTATAGTGTTTGATCAAATACTAGAAAATAATGCACCTATGAGTTGGATATACAATGTCTTCGACGACAAAACAGATCAAGAACTAAAAGAAATGTATTACGAAAGTTCTTTGAAATGCAGACCTTACGATACACCTGAAGTAAAAGGTTGTTTAAATAAAGATATAGATGATATTTTGTTTGATTACTTACCATATAGTAAAGAGCTATACTACGGGCTTACAGGGCGTGTGTGGCACTATAAACCAGGTAAAGCTCTATTATTTGATGCAAATAGATTACACGCCACAGGTAAAATGAAAAGTCCAAAAATTGGTTGTACAATACAATTTACTGAGACAATAGACAATCTTGAGATTTTAAAAGAAACACACATCCTACCTTAAAGTGTTCTTGTATAGCTGTGCCATGCAGTTGTGTAGTCTTAAATATCAAACCTTTACCAACAGTTTGTGTCCATGATTTACCAGATAAACCAAAATAAAAATCTTTGTCAAAAGGCAAAATATCATGTAGCTCATTGTTCACAGCTATATTTGTTGAATGTAATATATCAGTATCAAATGGTCTTACACCTTTATAAGTAATACTTTCTAAATGGTCGTTATCGGTGTCACTACTTGTTTTATCATCTTCAGTTAAGGGCTGATGACGCTTTTGGCTTATTCCTTCTGCTTGCCATTCACAACCTCTATCCGGAAACTCCTGGTCAAAAACTATAAATTGTTGATCATCTACAGTGTTGTATATTGGAATATTCAAGTTGTAAAATGTGTTACTTTTCCATTTATCAGTGTGCAATGGTATTGTTTCATCATGACCGTAAATATAACCAGTAGCTATTTCTTGTATATCGATCCATTTTGACATGTATTCATTAACTATAAAATCAGGTACTTTTGTGTAAAACGGAAAACTGCCTAGTTTCCTGTTTCCTAATCTTTGCTTTACTATTGCAAGTAACTGCTCAATAGTATCAGTAGGGATATTTATTTCAATCATAATGATTCAATATCTTGTGTGCCATCTAAACTAAACATTAGAGCAATACGAGGCTGATCGCTCATATTAACCACAGCATGAGGATATCCAATGTTTAAGAAATAAGCATTGCCATCTTCTAAGTTATATGCTTCTAAATCGCCGTTACGTTTAAATAAGTTTACTACATTCTTACCTCCGTATATAGGACATATACATCGCACTGCATAACTTACATCATAATCTACATGGAATGGAATCATTTTACCAGGAGCAAGTTTCGTTATACGTATACGGCTTGCAGGGGCTTTACATTGCTCTACAACACTTTGTATGTAACTATCTTTGTAATCATCAGTAGGTACATTGTACAAGTGTTCTTCTCTGCGCTGTAAACGCTTTTTAATACTAGGTTCATAAGGTAATATTTCACTTGGTTCAGTAAGGTTGATTTGTTCAAAGTTATCATACACATTTGCCACTAGTTCCATATGATTATCACATAGCATTGGATTAGCAGTTCTGACATCTACAAACTTACTAGCTAACTTATCTGATTCTTGTCTAAGTTTTTCTAAATCAATTTTTATATTTAAGTTTGCTATTGTGGGCAGATTTTGTTTCTTCATTATATTTCTCCAACTTCAATATTTACTTTATTTTTTGTTTGTTCATCTCATTATGAAATAACGACTTGATTATATCTATGTTTACAAAATACTTTTCATAATCAACAAAAGATGAAAGTTTTTTGTACTTTTTACTTTCATATGTTAAATCTTCATAATACACTGTATGACCTTTGCATTTGTCTAGTTGTTTTACAATACTGATAAACTGATGTATACTTTTGTTGAAATCATATTCTTGCCAGTGTTTTTTTATATCTTTCAAATAATTATTGTCATTCAACATTACTCCGGCAGTTTTCCAACTATGAAAATCTTGAAATAAAAAACTTAAAAACCACTTCCAGTAATCTCTCCTTCGTAATACTATTATGTCATCATTTTTATAAAAATCTATGAACCAATTATTGTAGTAGTCATATTTTGGTAACATTAGATAGTTAATATGATGTTTAAATGTATATTCTGTTCCATTTTTTCTTTCTTTTTCTAACCAATCTATTTTTTGATCTAAAGTTTTTTCAGGTAAAATATCAGGATTTAGAAACTCTGATTTTTTATATGCAGGTTTAACATTAGGCAGTTTTAGATTTTCTGCCTCTATATATTCATAAAAGTAACTGCTTCCTGCTCGTGGTGCGCTTAACAATACTTTCATGTTTGATCATCCAATATTTGTAATAAATGATAAGGAAGTTCCTTGTCTATTTTTGAAAGCCATTTCCAATATGATCTAATCTCTAATAAAATACTTACTTTATTTGCTACGTCAGTATCTCTCCATTTTATGTGATCTGCCCATTTAAAATCAAATGCTATTATTTGCTTTCGTATTGGATCGTACGACATGTTACTTAAACTTCCGTTACCTTTTAACATATCATACTCTTTTACAAAACACTTATACATTTCTATTACTTGTTCTTTTAACAACTGTCTATGTTCTTTCCAGTTGTAACTTATTAGGTCTGGTCCATGCCATTCCTGTATTGTCCATTGTTCGTCGACATTATAATCTATTGTTTTAGGTATCCATTCACAATCACTTAAAATGTTTAACCATTTTATCTCATTCAAAAAAAAGTTTGTAACCCTTTTTTCAGTAAGATCAGGATGCTGTGTAGGAAGTTTTCCATTTGCTGTAATACTTTCCATAGTAAACTTTCTTTTTATAAGACTGTCTTTAAAGTTTACCCTTACCTCGCAAATAGTTCCTATATCATCATTAGTTTTTATCAGCGGCCATACAGGATCGTCATTTATTATTTCCCATAAAGAATCACATATCATTTGCTACATCCTCGTAGATAATAAAATCACTCTGTGGTTGCCATAGAAAGTGAGGATCTTTTAACTTAATGGTATACACATACTGTTTAATGTTACCTGTCTGAAAATAAAAGTCTTTCTCAAGTTGTAATGTTTGATACCACTCAGTATTTGTAAATTCTTTGAATGATTCCACAGTCATACGTTTTTTACGTTGATATAGAGCATTGATTGCTTTATTATTTACATCATGTGTAATATACAGTATCTCATAACCTTTATTGCGAGCCCATTCTATTTGTAAATCTGCCATTCTCAATCCACAGTGAGTAAATCTATAATCCTTTAAAATATGATATCTACATACTCTAGCTGCAATATGTGGATCATTTGTATAATGACTGCTTTCAACAACACTAATACTGATAAGTTTATTATCAAGAAAACACATCCATGTCTCGCAGTCTTTGTCATCAGGATTGTAGTTGCTAGTACGAATACTATCATTGCCTTCTAAACGTGTTTGACGAATAAAAGGATAAATTAGATCTCTATAATATTCAGGATCTTCACTATACTGTTTTATTAAAATGTTCGGATGTGATGACATAATCTTTATATTTTTGATAACTTTTTTCTAACAAAGTGTGCCATTTTTCTAAGTCGTAGACTCCGTGTACAACTAACTGGCACCTATCTTTAAACTCAAATCCTTTTTCTACACCGTGTTCGTAAGTTGCTCCATCATATGCAAAAGCATTTGTCTCAGGCGGTAACATAGGAAAAACTCTTGTTGCTCCGCTATCTTTGCTCATATAGAAATATTCATCACGCCAGTCAGTTACTTTACTCCACCTAAAATGTAAATGGCTAGGTGCTTGTGTTCTTAACAAACCTTCCATTGATTTTTCTTCGTCATAGTGGGGCGGAATAGGTCTCGGTGTTTGAACAAAGAAAAGTTGATGTATTGTTTTGAATGGTAACATTGAAACATATTCTTGTATATGCGGAAACTCCTGTTCTGCCCAATCAAACCAAGTTGGATCTTTACCAGGTTGTCCGCATTCGTTGCATTTTAAAAAAAGCAAAGTGCCTACATTTTCTGTTTCATAAAAGTCTTTTTGTTTATTTTGATCCTTGCGTATAGCATCAACATGATCTAAATCAACATCAAGGTAAGGTAAATCAATAGGTGTCCAAACCATATCTCGATAACCTTCATAACTATGATGCAAACTTAAATCTTCCCAACCCGGACGATCAGGACCAGGATTTCCTGGATCATTGTTAAGATATTGTCTAATCGGAATACCTTTATCGTTATATTCTAAATCATATTTTTTAATTCTATAGTTCAACATCGATGATAGTCCTTTTACCTACTGGAATATTTAAATCAAAATCATACTTAGTGTTATTATACCGATCAAAATAACTTAAATCCATATACGGTAAATCTTCTTTATTTTTATTATTTACTTCGTGTACAACTGCACGTTTGGTTTTGTAAAAATCACAAATACGTTCAAACATAGAGATAGGATCTTTTTCGTAAATCAACACACTGCCAAAAACTACTACATCAGTGGTTATAAAATTTAAATCATTCCAATCTCTAACTTCAAATCTATGCTTAGGATAAATTTCCTGAGCATGTTCAATAGGTTCGTTGCTAGTATCAAAACCATAATAAAAATAATCATAATCAGTCAAATAACGGTTTATTTCGCCTGTCCTACATCCTACATCAGTAACACATGTACATTTGTTGTTACGTATAATTTCTGCTTGTTTTTTGTATAATACACTAGCTTCTGAACTGTCAAGATAGCTCATATCATCAATAGTGTAGTTTTTCCTCAGCTTCGATGTGTTTATAATCACAAGCAATTCTCCATAATAATCTATTTCTGTCTAACACAGGAGTGCGTCTATGCAAAGATGTAAACTGATCCATTAACAACAAGTCTCCTTTTTTAAAGATATGATGATATTGATGTTTGCTTTTAAAAATAATAGGTTTTAACTTTTCAATTATTTTCTCGTGATCAACTTTCTTTTTGCCTTCCCAAGCACCAATAATAAAGTGATAAGGAAAATAAAAATAATACTTGCCAGTGTGTGGATGTTCGCCTACTAACGGACGTATACTACCTTTATTTTTGCTCATAAACTCAAGTTCAGGATCATCGTCATCTAAATGATACATTGTGTTGTTTTGGAACTTGATTCGAATTTTAATGCTTTTCCAATACTCTTGTTCATCAGCTGACAATTCGTAGAAAGGATCACTTGTATTGCAAATACTTAGTGTTGTATTGATATCTTCTTCTATACAATATAGAGCAATAACAATTTTATCAATCAAATGCCTACTATTACCATTACTATGCCAGCCTAACTCAGTATCTCCAAACATTCCAATCTTATTACCATCGTCATCACGTTTGCCTGTAACAAGAAAAATTTCTGGATATTCTTTAGGATTCATAAACAAGTCAGGCGCTTCGCACTCTCCAAACTTTTTCATGAGATTAATGTATGCATTTTGCGTTAAGTTTTGTTCATGAAACACAAACATGCCCGTGTTTTGTAATTCTTTAGCAACATTACCTAAATCATTTATTTGTGTAATATCATCAGTCAATCTCATTGGCTGCATAATATTGCTCCTTTATTAAATCTGCAACACACAATCGATTAGTGTAGTTACGTTTAAACTTATTATAACACGGATCATTAGAAGTTGCAAGCCAAATTACATCACTAGGTGTAAGATTTAATTCATTACATATTTCAAGTTGATACGGTCTAAGTGTGTTATAAACTAGATCAATAGGTATATTGTCAATAAGTTGTTCACCGAGCCCCATACTGTGATAGTTATAATACTTTGCATTCACATTCAAAGGTTCTAACCATCTGTCTGGTTTGCGACTCCAATAATATCCTATGCGGTAGTTACGCAATCCAAAACATTTACTAAAACTAAAGAAAACTCTTTCCACGTTGTCTGGTATTTCAAAATGTTTTATATCGGTACTTAGTAAATAGGCTAAATCAAGTACAACAGGTTTATCTGTAGGAATATCACAATAGTTCCCATCAAAACTCGCAGGGCTTGTCCAATAATGCACATCTCCTACATCTTTGCCCCCTACCCATACATAATCACCATTGCGTACCTGTATAGTGCGCTGTTCGCCCCACATCCAATAGTTTAAACCTTCTGTAATACCATTTAATGGATATAGATATTCAAATCCACTCAAATCACAATAAGGCTTAAGGTATTCTGTAATTTTACTATTGAATACTTTTACTTCCTCGTGATTATCAAGTTTAAAGTTATCAACTACATCTTTAACTTCCTTGATAGGAAAACTACGTATAGCAAGACTTTGTTGTTTAAGTTTCTCAGCTTTATTCATTAAGTAATCTTTTCACATACTTGTTTTTCAAGTCTATCTTTTTGTTGACTAAGTTTAACACAGGTTTTTCATTTGAAGCTGTAACACTACGTAGATCATCAAGACCTAAACCTAAGTTTTGCAATCTACCAAAAAATCCTATCCTGTTGGCAAGAGTTTTAGTTTGAGCTTCTTGTAATTTATATATTTCATTAACTATTTCGTGTGCCCTGTTTTGGTCCATTGTTTCATGTTTCCAATATCCTGTATCAGGATTATATTCATAACCAAACTTGTACGGATCATTACCTATTTCATTACTAAAATCGCTGGTTTTATCTTCTACATCTCTTCTATAATGTAAAACATACAAAGGTGTAAAATTAAATGCATCAACAGGACAATCATCTGATGTTAGCCACTCAACTGTATTCCATATTTCGTCTTCTGTCTCATATCTTAATCCTGCAATAAAGTTACAACTTAATGTTGTGCTATCGCCTAGTTCTTCTTTTACTTTGTACAGCGTATCTTTTATACGATTTGGATCCATTCCTTTACCTACATGCTTACCAGCTTTATGACAAAAAGTTTCTATGCCAAAGTTGATAAAATCAGGGTTTGTTAGTTTAAGATTAGATATCATTTTATCCGATACAGCTAAAGTATCAACTCTACAATATCCGGCCCAACTTAATCTAAAAGGTAAATCTTGTATACAATCAGCATACATTTGAACCTTATGCGGACTATCATTAAATGTATCATCACTAAACATATAACTTTGTGTACCAAACAAGTCATAGTTACGTGTGACTTCTTTTCTAAATATATCAATATCCTTTAAATATGTATCATCACCTTTTCTGCCAAGATTTTTAAAACTACAATAACTACACTTAAAAATACAACCTCTACTTAGTTCAATTGGTAGAACTTCCTTATTAAAGATTTTATCATTTTCGTGCCATTCTACAGTTTTAGTGTGCATTGGTCCTACTGGATAATCTTCGCCAATAATGCGTAATCCTTCACCAAACTTATCTGTTTTTATATTTTGATTAAATGCTAAATGCTTAGATAGTTGGACAGCACTAACATCTGCTTCGCCCCATACGTAATAATCAATAGGAATAAAACTTGTTGTTCTAACACTTTTTGTACCACCTAATACAATTTTTGTATTTGAGTTTTTTTGTTTTATTAAGTCATACATTTCTCTAATATGTTTTTTTGTTCTAGGCCACGTACCAGTTTTCCAATTTTCAATCATAAAACTGTTATTGTATTCTCCTGCAAGTATTTTTTCTTTAATAATTTCACTGTTTACACCTGGTGCAAACAAAGTAGTGCTAAATCCTACCCACAGAGTATCTTTTGTAACAAACTTGTCTATTATTTTTATTAACTGTTTTTGATATAATTCTGCAAAGAAATCTACAACTTGAACAGTAAATCCGGCAGCACGTAACTCTGTTGCAATACGGTATGGTCCTGCATAGCGTCCAAACCCCAACGCCCCGTTAGAATCAGAAAATATAATGATATTCATACTGGTTTAAACACACCTATATTTAGAAGTTTTTGCGTTATCCATCCGCCTGTATCATATTTGTGAAGTCTTATTTTTCTAAAGTTTTTATGATGTTCTTTATGATAACCTTCGCCTGCAATAAGTAAATTTAACCAAGGAACATTTGTGCCGCCTTCTTCCTTATGACCAACTGTGTTAAGAAGTCCAAATCCTAACTTAGCATGTATAAACGGCCATAATGCAAAAGCAACAAAAAACTTTGGACTTATAATAAAAGAAACAATCCAAACTATAACAACTATTTTTAACCAATGATTGTGACAGAATACAAGTCTAGGATTTTGATATAAATCTTTAGCATATTTTATAGGAATACGCGGAATGTCCCAGGTTGTAAACAAAACTTTCCAATATCCTATGTGTTTCCAACTATGAGGATCTTTTTCTGTATCACTATGAGCATGATGCATACGGTGACTTGCAATCCAGCCAATAGGAGATCTAATCACTGCTATCATAAGCATTGCTAATCCAATAGTTTCAAACCATACAGGAACTTTGAACTGTTTATGACAATAATATCTATGTAACAAAATACTTGCACCCCAATGAGATATTAATGTACCCCATAAGTATCCAAGTATTATAACATATAACCAGTCCATTATATATCCTTTACAATATCAATGCTCTCTTGCCATGTTTGTGTATGACTTTCAAAGTTAATGTTGCAAATCACTCTATGCTTATTACCTTTGTTAACTGCTTCGTGCCATTGTTTCACATTCCACAAAACAGGTTTATCTTTTAATGCATATCTACAGGCTGCAACATCATCACTATACAAATATTTATCGTTATTTTTATTGTAAGTTTTCCAATAATATTCACTCCAATATACTCCTACACTAGGATCATCTGGTACGTATCCATCAACATCTTCATATTGAGGCCAACTTGTTAGAGTATCTTCATCGCATCCTGCTATTGGAAAAATTAAACTTGCTACACTAGTTTTTGTATGGTGTCTATGTCCAAAAAATAAATGTTCTACTTTTTTAAACTCTGGTTGTGTAGGATCTGCTTGAAAAAACTTTAAACTTTGAGTAAATCCATATTTTTTTAACTCGTCTGAAAGTTTTTTATGTTTTTCTAAGTTAGATGTGCTTACTACTTGCATAATAGGTTTATCAGGATCATATAATGCATATGCACTTTTATAGTTATCTATAAAATATTGAGATTCAGGTTTTTGAGTGTAAATATTTGGTAAATGTGCAAATATTTGTTGTGCTTCTTCATATATAAACTTTAGCCCATCTGTCCAATCAAGTTCATGCACAAATGGCTTAGATTTTTCGAAATCAGTTAAAACTGGCATTTTTTTCTCCTACAATAGTTGCAACTAAGTGTATTCTATCCTTACTACTTCCGTTAAATGCAGTATGAGGTAAAATAGTATTTGTATAATACCATTTACATTCTTCTAAATGTTTGCTTGTATCATCTATAACCATATAACAACCTTCTTGTGTTTGCATAGGAAAATGTACTCGAGGATGATCATCGGCATGCCAACTTAAACATGTCTTAGGTTTACTCTTCATTATTCTTACTCTGCCTAAGTCAAACATTTTTTGCAAAGCATTATACACTGTTTCAAACCCTGTGTCAACAAATTGAGTGCATAAAACATTAAAGTCGCTTTCTTGATACACTATTTCTTTAGGAGGTACAACAACTTCACCATCGTCATTAACATATTTATTTTCCCAGTCATAATATAAACTACCTCTGCCAAACTCATAATCATTTTCTTTTCCGTTTACAGTATTAAGACATATTTGTGTGGTATTTTTATTAAAGTCAACAACTTTTTTTTCAATCAAACTTTCAAGTTCTGATTGCAAATCTAAAATAGGTAAATTTTTAAGTTCAACAAAGTTCATTAATTTTTTCTCTTTGGTATTTTACTATCTGCGCTGCTAACACAACTATCAGTTATACAAGGCATAGGAGAATCAAAAAGTTTAAATCCAGTTTCAATGTTCCCAAGAGGCACATCATGACAACTATACGAACGTTTAATGCTTCCATCTGGCTCACGTATAATGATACCTTGGTATCCTGCATTACATGACCATCCTTTAAACTTGTTAAAGTTAAAAGCGTTAAAACGTTCTGCTTGATCCATATACCACGGGTTGCCGTTTGAATCTCTAAACTCTACTTGAAAGTGCCAAGGTACACTTGCATCCGGTTTGTGATATGCATCAGCAGGTATCTCAAACTTAGGACTAGGACGTCCTGACCATTTTCGTTTTACTTCTGTGTAGGCTCTTTGTGGCATTCCGTTCCAGAGTCTTTTGAGGTCGTTTTCTTTGTATCCGTCAACCACTCTTGACGCAGTAGGATCGGACTGTGGTTTGAGGGTAACGTTGATTCCTTGTTCGTGGAAGAAGAGGGCGTTTTCCCAATCTCTTTCGAACCACTCAGGTACCATAACCATATTAATGGTAATCTGTACATCATGTTCTTGACACAGGATTAACTTGTCTGCAAAGTCCTGCATCTTCTCCTTTGTATCTAAATGTTCTGTATGCAGACTTGCTGTTATACTTGCTCTATGGAATGGCTTTACGCATTCTACATACTGTTCAAACCACTTCATAGGGCGTGAACAGTTTGATGTCATATGAACACTAGTGTAGTTAGTATTGGTAACATCAGCGGCAAGGTGAGCCAGTATATCCAAGTATCCTGGGTGGAAAGTCGGCTCGCCCCCACTAAGGCTAAAATGAAAAGAATTAAAGTTATTTTCACGTGCTTGCCTTTTTATCTCATCGATTGTATGAAGACAGAGCTCTGTTGGCCTGTGATCTTTACGATCTGATCTTGCGTATGGCCAGCAATAACTACAACGATAGTTGCAAAAGCGACCAAGAAGCCAACTAACAGTAAAAATATCTCTGTATAAAAGCGTCCTTTGGCCGACTTGAACAATGTCATCAAACGGTATCTTAGTGAAGTCATAGTTACTCCATTTTAAATCTTCAGTCATATTTTATTATACTATCTTTCGGTTTTCTTGTCAATAAGGAAAGTAAGATGCGGAAACAAATCTGCAAATTTTGGTTTATGCGAATCCCAATATTCTACTTGATCAATAAAATTTTGTTGTTCTTCAACAGAAAGCGTTACTTGTGGATCATTTGCTATTCTATATAAAAACTTGTCAAACAAGTTATGAACTATGTTTTCCATAGCCTTTTTCCTTTGCTGTATTTGTGCAACTACATCTTTACGAAAATCTAAAGGCAACTTGTTAAATGATAAAAAATTATCTTCACTTGCTTTGTACACAATATTACATTGTATATCTATTTTGTGTTTAGTTGCAAAATCTATCAATGCAGGAAACTCTTTGAGATTCATTATATGAATGCAAGGACTAAGATGAAACTGAAAATTGACATGTGTATTTGATAACTCTTTGAAGTAAAGAAGGTTACGTTCTATAACAGTCCATTTACTAGGAAAACGTATATACTCAAGGTTTTCTCCAACTCCATCAACGCTACACACAAGTTTCACATCTTTAAATTTAAGTAGATATTGTTCAATCCATTTACGTCTTGCAATAGTTGTGTTAGTAGTCATTTGTAGACATATATTTTTAGCATGATCATTATCAACGCAAAACTGTAAAACATCAATAATCTCTTGTATCATAAAAGGTTCACCACCAGCAAAGTGTAACTCCTGTATGCTTTCTACATTATCTTTAAGATATTGTACAAGAGTTTTATCAGTTTGCAAATCTCCTTTCGTTGTTTGTATACTAAGAGGCTTATTCCATGCTTTTACACGTTTGTCTATTGCACTACTGTTATAACCTTGACACATGACACATTCGAGATTACACTTATTACTTAATCTCAAATCTATTATTGTAGGAGCAGGCACTTCGGTCACAGGATTATGAA
>Ga0213858_10000691_pt1 | contig 16008 bp, 22 predicted proteins | sample PICome_FD_160122 | JGI IMG/M metagenome (GOLD analysis project Ga0213858, IMG submission 160122) | Coastal seawater microbial communities near Pivers Island, North Carolina, United States - PICO245 | ecosystem: Environmental > Aquatic > Marine > Coastal | place: USA: North Carolina | collected... | reverse complement strand
ACGATGTAGATCATTTTAAAACAATTGCTCCTATGACAACATATTTGTATGGCGGTGATCTAATACTTGGTAAGTACACAAGATATATGCTAATAGGAATAAAATAAAATGTATGCTTACGATGATATTAGAACAGTTCATTTAGAAATCACTGCTAAATGTCAAGCGGCATGTCTACAATGTGATCGTAATATCAACGGTGGCGAAATAAACCCTAACATAGAATTAAACGAATTATCTTTAGAAGACTGTAAACGTATATTTCAACCAGAGTTTGTAAAACAATTAAACAGTTTGTTTATGTGTGGTAACCTAGGTGATCCTGTGATTGCACAAGAATCGCTAGAAGTTATGCAGTATCTACGCAGTGAAAATCCAAACATATGGTTGAGTATGAACACAAATGCTGGTGCTAAAAAACCAGAATGGTGGCGTGAACTTGCAAAAACAATTGGACAAAAAGGTCATGTGATTTTTAGTTTAGATGGATTAAAAGATACTAATCACTTGTATAGACAAAATGTCAATTGGGATATATGCATGGATTCTGCACAAGCATTTATAGATGCTGGTGGTAGAGCAAGATGGGATTATTTAATATTTGGACACAATGAACATCAAGTAGAACAAGCAGAAGCACTGTCTAAACGCATGGGGTTTGAAAAATTTATGAGTAAAAAAACAGGTAGATTTTTTAGTAATACCAAAGCCAAAGGCAAAGATGAACATCAAGGTGTAAATCGCAAAGGTGAACAAACACAAAAACTTACAAAGCCAGATGAAAAATATCTAAATCCTGCACTTAAAAAAGAATCAACACTGATAGAAAAATATGGTTCTATGAACAACTATTATGACCAAGCAAAAATAAATTGTAAAGTGCTAAAAGACAATAACATATATGTTAGTGCATCTGGACATTTATTTCCTTGTTGTTGGACAGCAGGACAAATATACAAATGGTGGGAAAAGCCAGGACAAAATCAAATATGGAGATTTATTGAAGGAGTAGGCGGATTAGATTCTCTATCAGTTTTAAATCATGGTTTTGAAAAAGTCATGCAAGGTGACTTCTTTAAAAATATAATGGACAGTTGGTCAAAAACTTCTTGCACAGGCGCAGATGGCAAACTAAAAGTGTGTGCTGTAAAATGTGGAACAGAATTTGATCCTTTTGGCAGTCAATTTGAAAAGGTAAATATATAAAAATGAACAATAAAAAATTACCATCTAAAACTTTTTGTGCATTACCGTGGATGCATTTGTCAACAAGACCAGACGGTAACATGCGAGTATGTTGTACAGCAAACGCAAGTTCAGTTGGTGCAACCAATGATAAAAAACATGGTGGGCAAGTTGGTGTACTTAAAACAGCAGAAGGTGTACCAGCAAATCTAAACAATTCAGATCTAATGACTGCTTGGAACAATGACTATATGAAAAATGTTCGTAAGCAGATGTTAAATGGAGAAATGCCTCCAAGTTGTTTAAAATGCTACAAAGAAGAATCAGCAGGACATTTAAGTAAGCGACAATGGGAAACAGACTATTGGTTAAACAGATATGACATTGATGAAATCATAGGTGAAACAGCAGAAGACGGATCTATTCCACCTAAAATTAGATATCTAGATCTACGCATGGGATCTAAATGTAATTTAAAATGTATCATGTGTTCACCACATGACAGTTCGCTTTGGGTAAAAGATTGGTTAGATGTTTATCCTACAATTGAAAATCCAGATTTAAAACACACAATGGGCTGGGATAACAAAGGTAAAATGCATGGTGCAAATTATAATTGGCACAAAGACAATCCAAAGTTTTGGGATCAGTTGTATGAACAAATACCTCATATGTATCAACTATACTTTGCAGGTGGTGAATCAACTATCATTGAAGAACATTATACTTTACTTGAAGAAGTTATCAAACGTGGATATGCACCTAAGATTGAATTACGTTACAATTCAAATGGTTTAGAAATGCCACAGCGTTTGTTTGATCTTTGGAGTCATTTTAAAAGAGTACGTTTTCATTACAGTGTAGATTCAATAGGCGAAATGAATGACTACATACGTTTTCCAAGCAAGTGGGATCACACGGTTAAACAGTTTCATTTGTTAGACAATACAGAAGACAAAGTTGAAGTTACTGTGGCTTGTGCTGTACAGGCACTGAATATCTATTATATACCAGATTTTATCAAATGGAAACTAGAACAAAATTTCAAAAAGATAAACATATGGCCATTTGGTGCAGGTATGATCAACTATCATTTTGTGTATTGGCCTGGGCATTTAAATGTAAAAATATTACCGCAATGGTTTAAAGATCAAGTTAAACAAAAGTATGAAAACTTTTATCCTTGGTTAGAACAAAATTGGCAGATATCAGGAGCACCATCAAAAGAAGAATTTATGAAAGCAGATTATGGTATTAAGAGATTACAAGGCATGGTTAAATTTATGATGAGTGAAGATTGGTCACAGCGTATGCCACAGTTTAGAGAGTACATAACAAAATTTGATAAACAAAGAGATACTAACTTTGCTGAAACGTTTCCTGAAATGGCTGACTTGTTAGATGAAACAAAAGACAATCAAGTAAAAGCACAAGCAAGTGAAAGTATTGATGAAAAACTTGAAAGAGAACTTGCAGATGGCGGAACAATCTAAATTAGAACGTAAGTGGCATGATATGAAAGATCATGTTACCAAAACTCGCAAAGAGCTAAATGGCATGGCAATTTGCCCATTTGCTGGTGCTGGATTTGCCAAAGATGAAATAGCAGTTCATTGGGTCAAGCAAAATATGTTTGACAAAGCAAATGAAGTAATAAAAAATTATCCAGCAGATAAAAAACTTGTGTTATGTATTGGAGATCCAAATGACTATACACTAGAACAGTTAGAAAAATGGGAACAAGAAAATCAACCCAACGCAGTAAAAAATAATCTATACATTTACACATCTTATAAATCAGAAGATAAACAAAGATCACAGCACGGACCAGTTGCTGGATTGAATTCTGGTAACAAAGGACTAGCAATTATACAAATACAAACATTAGATGATTTAAATAAAAAATCTGAATGGCTACACAAAAACACAAAATACTATGACAATTGGAATAAAAACTATTATGATGCTATTGTTAAAAGAAGATACAGTGATAGTAACTACAACAGTAAGGATTTTGAAAAATAATGGTAAATGATTACAGTAAATTTTTCAGTGACAATCCTTTAGTAAGTTCTTATACAGAATTTCAACCTCTAGAAGAAGTTATTGTAGGTACACCATATGACCCAAATACTTTTGATTCAAGTGATAAATTCAGTCAAGAAGCAAAAGATTTACTAAAAAGAGTATTAACAGAAACAGCAGAAGATTTAGAAGTATTAGTTGATATTCTTAAAAAAGAAAATATTGTTGTACAAAGACCAAAACCTCTACACAATCCTTTACAAAAATACACAGTAGGCGAGTTTGAAATTGAATACATTAATCAACCTCTACAACCAAGAGATTTAATTGGCTTCTTTGGTAATAAAATTATAGAAGCATACACCAAAGACACTTCAAGATATTTAGAAACATTATGCTCAAGAGACATCTTAAAAGAATATTACATGCGTGGTGCAAAATGGATTTCTATGCCACAGCCACAGTTGAATCAAAAAACCTATGAAGACTATTATCGCAACGGAGAAGTGCTGTTTCATTCTGCTAATTTAATCAAATGTGGTAAAGATATATTCTATTCACAGTCAAATCAAAAAGATCCACAAAAAGGCAAAGGCACAGAACAAGGACTAGAATGGTACAAACAACAATTACCTGAATTTACATTTAATGAAGTTCCTGTAGGAGGTCATGTTGATGGAAAAATTGCACTGCTTAAACCAGGATTACTAATGACTTGGAAACCAGAATGGCTACCAGAAAAACTAAAGTCATGGGATTGCATTGTTGCACAGTCTGGTACAAAGTTTCCAGAAGATTTTAAAACAACACGTAAGCAAAGATTTTACAAAGATTACATTGAACGTTGGTTATCACATTGGATTGGATATGTAGATGAAACTGTGTTTGATGTAAATGTTTTAAGTATATCAGAGGACAAGGTTATCTGTACAGGCACAGACAAAGAAGTGTTTGCACAACTAGAAAAGCATGGAGTCACACCTATATATTGGAAGTTTAGACATCAATATTTTTGGGATGGCGGAGTGCATTGCCTAACATCAGATGTAAGACGCAAAGGCAAACAAGAAGATTATTTCAAATGATAGACAACAATTACTTTGAAAGAGATTGGGAATGGCACAAAACACTAGACAAAAAATGTCTAGCACCTTGGCACAGTCTTACAATAGATTGGGCAGGTAACGTTTACAGTGATGCAGTAGCAACCAAACCATATGGAAATTTGTATGAAAGCACACTTGAAGAAATGTGGAACAATGATACTGCAATTGGTCTAAGACAAAGTTGGGCGGAAAACAGTTTTGACAATCCTATCTGTAGAAAATGCAACAAAAAAGAACAAACTGCTAATAGTTCTAGAAGACAATATTTCTACAGCAATTTCCAACCAGAACAAATACAACAGGCAACATATAAAGTGGATGCACATCCTGATATTTGGTATTTAGAAATTAATCCGTCTAATAAATGTAATTTAAAATGTAGAATGTGCTCTGGATTAATTTCCAGCAGTTGGATAAAAGATGAAACACAACTACAAAAAATTTCACCTAGTTGGATGCCTGGTAGAGAAACAGGCGAATATCAAAAATTAGAATTTGATGTTATTAAAAATGTACTGGACAAAAAAGAACATTTTGTTAATCTACAGTTTTTAAAATTAACAGGCGGCGAGCCTTTGATGGAAGAACAAAATTATCAGATAATGGAACAGTTTATCAAATGGGATATTGCTAAAAATGTTATACTGGATATCAACACCAACGGAACAATTTACAATGATAGATTAAGCAATATTGCTAAACATTTTAAAATGGTTAAACTACATATTAGTATAGAAGGTACAGGTGATTTATATCAATACATCAGAGGTGGTGATAATTTTACTATTGGGCAGTTAGAAGAAAATATTAGTATGTTTAATGATTTGCCAAACACTATGATTATATACACAGTAACAGTACAGGCATATAACATATTTGATATCGCCAACATATGGAAATGGTATTTGAGTATACGCAAAACCAACAACGAAATATATTTTAAAAATGTTGTGGTTAATCCAAGGTATCTAAGTTTCCATGCACTGCCTAGCACAATAAAACAACAGGCTAAACAATTACTAATTAGTGAAAATTTGCCATTAGATGATTGGTGGAAATATGATGATCAACCAGCACAGGGCAATATTGGATTTAAAAATATCATTGACGGATTAAACAATGATAACTATTATAGTAAACAAGAACAAGAAAAGTACTGCAAAGAGTTTGTGCAATTTACACGAGATTTAGATAGTATAAGAAACACAGATATTAAAAAAACAGTACCACAATTAAAAGAATTATTTGAGGAAACTTATGAAACAGTCTGATACATTTTGTATATTACCGTGGATGCATCTAGCAACAAATTCAAGTGGTAACTATAGAGTTTGTTGTAACTCTACTCCTGGTGAAAATTTTATCACAGACAATGAAGGAGTTCCTTTCAAAATTTATAAAAATTCGCCAGAAGAAATATGGAACACAACGGTTTATAAAAATCTACGTAAAGATTTATTAAATGGCAAAAAACCAAAAATGTGTACAAGATGTTGGAGAGAAGAAGCAACAGGTATAAAGTCAGCACGTCAAGGTTATAATGAATCATACAAAGATCATATTCAAGAAGCAATAGCAAACACACAAGAAGATGGATCAGCACCACTTAAAGGAGTTTACGTTGATCTACGACTAGGTAACTTGTGTAATTTAAAATGTAGAATGTGTAATCCTTGGGCATCAAATCAATGGGTAGAAGAATGGAATACTGCAACATCTTATGACGGTTCAGATATACCACAAGAAGAACGTGATAGATTGGCACATATGAATTGGCCCACAAACGAAAAAACTTGGGAAAATTTAATGCCAATTATTGATACTGTAGAAGAAATATATCTAACAGGCGGAGAACCAACACTTGCACTTGAACAGTATAAATTGTTTGATCGCTGTATAGAACTAGGCAAAGCCAAAGATATTATACTAAAGTACAACACAAACCTAACTAATATACCACCTAAAATGGTAGACTATTGGAAACACTTTAAAAAAATAAAAATAAATGCATCTATCGATGGATATGATCAGTTAAACAGATACATTAGATATCCTACAAACTGGAAATCAGTTGATAAAAATTTATCAGCATTTGCTGAAATGGAAAAGCAAGGTAAAATGCGAGTACAAGTTCATACCACAGTACAAATTTATAATGTATTAGATTTAAATGAATTGTTTGAATATACAACACAGTTTGGATATTTTCCTTATTTAAATATTCTAAATCATCCTGATTATTTAAATGTTAGAGTATTACCACAAAATTTAAAAGAACAAGCGGCAAAAAGTTTACAACCTTGGATTAAACAAGACAAAGTTGAAGGGTTAATAAAATATATGATGGCAGAAGATTGGACCAAATATACAGACAAATTTGTTGATTACACAAAATGGTTAGATGAATCAAGAAATCAATCATTAGAAAAAGTTGCACCTAATTTAAAAAAAATGCTTGACAATATCTAGTACCATGCTATTATATAAACTACTATTAACAATAATAACAAGAGAGGTTACTATTATGTTTAAATATTTTTTAAAACACTTATCATACAGTGCAATTGCTGTAGCATCAGCGGTTTTGGGCGGTTGGCTTATATACGAAGCTGGAAAATATATTGGATCTGCTATTGATAATCCAGGACACGGATTTTTAATTTCAATGGGAATAGCAGTGATTATAGGATTAATTCACTATGCTTACGAACAGGCCAAAATAGAAGTAAAATACAGTAAAAAATAATAATAGGTCCCCTTCGTCTAGCGGTTAGGACATCACCCTTTCACGGTGAAGACAGGAGTTCGATTCTCCTAGGGGATGCCAAAAAATTGTTTTACTTAGAATCAAAAGATGTTATAATAAAACTGCGTCTATGGTGGAATGGCAGACACGCATTGGTTTTACACCGTGTGACCGAGTAGGCAATTGAGAGTTCGAATCTCTCTAGACGTACCATAGATCCTAGTTATGGGGGTGTACTAGGCACCCCCTTAAAAAGTTATGTTTGATTATTTAATTAGAAAAATTCAAAAATCTACAAAGATTGATGTAATAAAAAATCATGTCGATGCATATGATTTAAATAATTTTTTTACACAAGAACACTATGATAAAATATCCTATGATGTTGAACATTTTAAAAAAGAATTTACTAATCAACAGTTTCCACCAGAAGGAACAGATCCTTCGATAATTACGTTCGAAGAACTTAAAGAAAAAGATTCTTTTTATAATGAGTTGTGGAATTTTGTTAACTTAGATGTATTTAAAAATACACTTCTTGAAAAGTTTAATTTTACAATTAACAAAAATATTTTATTAGATAATAGTAAAATCAATATTACATTTCACACAGAATATCCTCATCAAATTGACAAAGCCCATTCAGATCAAAAAAATAGTTTATCAACAATTACACTGCAAATCTATCTGCCAGCAGACGACGGTTTAAAAGAATATGGAACACAGTTTGTTGATAAAAATGTTTGCTTGTATAAAAAAGAATTTTTACCTAACAGTGGATACTTAATGTCGTCAAACAACAATTCATGGCACAAACCAACACTAGGGGTTGAAAGAAATTCTCTACTTATAAGATTAACAGTTGACTTAGAATATGAAAAAACCAAAACAGTTTACAATTATAACAGTAAAAACAAAACATGTTATGCAGTGTGGAACAAAGACATGCAGGTTTATTCCAAGCAAACAGATTGGATGATGACAATGACATTGCAAAATTTATATAGTCTAGGATTTGAAAATATTGCAGTAACATCAAAACCATTTAAAAAAGATTTAAGGTTTTTACGCAATATTAAAAAACAAGGATTTGAAAAAGTCTTGATTGTATTTGGTGGGTATGTTTGGAAAAACAATTCTATAATCAATTACATTGAAAATATGGATTTAAAAACTTCTGTAGCAGGATGGTCAAATAACGGTAAAGAACTTGCACGTCAATGTCTATTGGTTAATCTCAATAAAATAGATCAATTAGATGAATCTTTTGCAGACAATAGGTTTTTTGAAGAGTGTATAAACGATTATACAGATATTGGAATTCAAGTAAGAAGCAATAGATACTATTATCATCCAGAAACAGATGAGCAAGACAGTGTAACTGGATGGATAACCAATCGTTATTCAATAGAAAATTCAGATTTAGTTGATAAAGTAGATTATTTTTCGCAGTATCTAGACAATCATACTACACTACAATCACTAACAAAATCAATGTTAAAGCAGTAGTTAATATTTTTTGGCCAATCTGTAAATAAACATAGCAGAAAAAGGCAGATTCAGTTCAAAAACTTCATAAAATTGTTGATTTTATTGGCATTTTTTGTCTATTTTTCTGGTTGACAGAACTCTATTCTGTGTTATATTAGTAATATGAATAACACAAAGGCACAGAAAATGAAACAACAAGCAGAATACAACACAAAAACAGCACTTGCAGTGGCTAATGCAATCTATCGTAAAAATGGTTACACAAGAACCACTGAAGCAGATTACAATGAAAGAAAATCCAATAAAACTTTGGTTATTGAAGAACTAGCCAAGCAACAGCCTGTGTATGCTAAAAAAGATCTAGCAGTTGCTGAAGAAATTATTGATCACTATCAAGGGCTATTATTGTTTAAACTTGGTGATACTCAAAGTGGTTTCCAAGAAGCAGTGTTGGCTTGTATTGCTCAAGACACTGTGAAAGCAAGAGACATGGGAATTCTTGCATCGCTACCACACACATATAAAACAACCATAGACAAAGAAGCAAGAAAAGCCAAAGAAGAATCTATGGCCGCAAAAAGTTCGTTTATAGGTGATGTTAAAAAACGAAATGTATTTGATGTGATAGTTGAAATGGTAAAACCTTTGCCATTGAAAAATTTATACATTGTGAGTTTTATGCAAGGCAATAATATTCTAAAATATTTTACACCAAACAATCCAGAAGATGATGGCATTGTAGAAGGTGTTGATCTACAAATTAGTGCTTATGTAAAAGATCATCAGGTCAACAAATATAATGGTGGTAAAGAAACAATTATCAACAGAATTAAAGTTTTGAAAGTGAGGAAAAAATAATGGCAGAATGGTTGTTAACAATTTGGTTTATAATTACTCCAACAGATACACTAGAGCCTAAAGAGTTTTCTTTTACAGCATCATATGAAACATACGAGCAGTGTATTGTTGAAGAACAAAAGTTTAATTCAATTGATGTAAGTTTACCTGGTGTTTATTTTTACACGGAAGCAGTTTGTGAACCTAATCCAGAATACTGCACAGACGACGGTTGTCCAGAATTTACAGCAAAATTATACTAAAATGAAAAAAGTAAAATTGAGATACTACGCACCAAAAGAGATTAACTTTAAAAATAATCATCTAATTGGTATTGAATGGCCAGTACAAGGGTCAACAGGCAACACCTATGGTGTTGAAATGACAGAACAAGGTTTTGTGTGTAACTGTATTGGTTTCGCACATCATGGTAAATGTAAACACAGCAGAGAGGTAGCAGAAAAACTATGTATAGCATAATCCAAGAACTTGAATCAAACAATTCAAGATTGTTTAAAGAAGATGTAATCAAACGTGAAGCAGAAGCAAACAACGATCTTTTCTTTGAAGGTTGTCGTCTTGCTCTTGATCCGCTTGTTTCGTTTGGTGTTAAACAAGTGCCACAAGCAGAAAAAGATGGTCCTGGTTGTAGTTGGGAACAATTTAAAGAACTAGCAACCAAACTCAGCAACAGAAGTGCCACAGGACATGCCGCAAGAGATTTAATTGAATTTCACATGAATATATCTACCAAAAGTGAATGGAATGATTGGTATAGACGTATTCTTATCAAAGACCTACGTTGTGGCGTTTCAGAAAAAACAATCAACAATGTGGTTAAAAAAGTAAACAAGGATTACACAGTTCCTGTGTTTACTTGTATGTTAGCACACGACAGTGCTAATCATGAAAAGAAATTGACAGGTGAAAAACTATTAGACTATAAGTTAGACGGTGTAAGAGTACTTGCTATATATGACGCTGACACAGATGCAGTTACCATGTATTCACGTAATGGCAAACAGTTCCATAACTTTACTCACATTGAAAAAGAAATTGTAGACACATTGGCAAGCAAATTTACAGAGTCTATGGTTTTGGATGGTGAAATGGTATCTAGTTCTTTTCAGGCACTGATGAAACAGGTGCATAGAAAAGACAATGTAGAAGCCACTGATGCCAAGTTCGCTTTGTTTGATGTACTAACTCTAAAAGAGTTTAAACAAGGCAAATCCAAACTGGGTTGTTGGGATAGACACCAACAGTTACAGGATCTACTTGCTGATGCAAAAACAGACAGCAATATATTTGTTGTAGACAAAGTAGAATGTGATTTTGATACTGATGAAGGTCAAAAAACATTTAAAGAATATAATGCAACAGCAATTGAAAAAGGTTTTGAAGGCATAATGATCAAAGACAGAAATGCACCTTATGAATGTAAGCGAAGTCATTACATGCTGAAAGCAAAACCATTTATAGAAGTTTCATTAGAAGTAGTAGCAACAGAAGAAGGCACAGGTAGAAACGAAGGCAAACTTGGTGCTCTTATTTGTGAAGGTACTGATGATGGAAAATTCATCAAAGTTAATGTTGGCAGTGGTCTTACTGATGACAACAGAGATGAATTCTGGGCCAGTAAGGAAAAACTAATTGGACAGATTGTAGAAGTTAGAGCAGATGCTATAACCAAAAACCAAGATGCAGACAACGAATGGAGTTTGAGGTTTCCTAGATTTTTAAGATTTAGAGGTTTTGAAGCAGGAGAAAAAATATAATGGCAAACATTAATAGCAAAAATAAACTAGCAGAATGGATCTATGATGCATACACATCTGTGATGGGATGGGAGAAAAATCCATTGCGTCATATTCAAGATTTTAATACTAGACACATGGTCACACAGGTATTGTGTTGGATGTGGTGTGTGACATTTTCAATATTGGTAGGCAGTTGGACAGTGTTTGGTTACACAGCGATTGCTCACTTGATCTTTATCGCCGCAATTTTTATCACAGTGGCTACATTTGAAACAGCAAAACGTAATCCAAATACATTTAAGTTTATCAAAGGATATCATTCTTATGGTAGAGCTAGAGATTATGTAATGTATAGAGACAAAGATGGTAATCCATATAAAGTAAAATTGGATCCTAGAGACCCAGGAGGAGAACACGAATAATATGACCACAGGAGGAAAACAATGAAACCAAGTGAACTTAAAAAGAAGTTTGGTGAAGGTACAGATTTTGACCTTGACTACGGAAAACTTTTAATAATTGGATTGCTGATTTACATTGCATTTTTTAAATAAAATGAAAATCAATAAAATCACAACATGGATAGTGTTTTATCTGTGTACAGTAGTGGCCAGTAGTGCTGGTGCTGTGTTTAGTTTTGGTCAGGACAATGAATGGTACACATCATTGATTCAACCAGAGCTACAACCACCATCTTGGATTTTTGGTCCTGTGTGGACAGTGTTGTACATTTTAATTGCCACCAGTGCTTATAGAATAATGTTTTCAATGCCAAACACACTGAAACCCATTACCATGTCTTTTTGGAGTCTACAGATGGCAATCAATGTGATATGGACACCAGTGTTTATTGGTGCACAGAGTCTAGAACTAGCATTCTATTACATTATTGCAATGTGGTCTAGTATATTAATCTACACAATTCTTGCTTGGCGCATTGATCGTTGGGCCAGTATAATTATGTTGCCGTATTTGTTTTGGGTATCTTTTGCAAGTTATCTAAACTACAATTATTGGCTGTTAAACGGATAAACCAAAGGAGGTATCATGGATCAAAAATACATAAACAATAAACTAGAAGCACTGCGTGAAGAAAAGCAAGAACTAGAAGAAAGATTAGAATATACTTTTAACGATGAAACAGTTGAAAAGATACAAGAACAGATTAGAGAACTTGCACATTCAATCAAAGAAGTAGAGAAATGGAAAGCAAATGAGTGATATTATAGACATTCGTCAACATCAAAAAAGACAGCAACGAAGAAAAAGATATGAACAGTTAGAAGCAGTAGAAGACATGACCAAAAGTGGTGTTGAGTCTCTGTTACACACCTTGCATGACAATAATTTTCCAATTGAAAGCACAGAATTTCAACAGGATCTTGCATTGGCATTTAAATTTATTCATGCGGCCATATCCAAACAGTATGGTGTCAAAACACCATTTTATGAAGCCATTGATAAATTCAAAAAGGATGTTAAATGGTAAAAACCTACATACACGTTAATCAACATAAGATCAGGAGTAACAAGAAACATGGGACCAATGAACCGGTTATCACTGTTAAACGTGGAAGTAGGAATGACTATTGTCATGCCGTTAAAATATTGGGCGATAGTACTGTTCGTTATGGTGGCAATGATAAGCCTATCCTTAGTTGTGGTGCTAGAGTTGTTATAGAAACTGAAGCAAAAGTTGAGATTGTAGAATGATTGGATTATTTTTTGTAGGCATAATTGTGTCAGTTATTGTATTAGGTGTGCTGATACATGTGAGAAAATATGATTAGTGAAAATGAGTATAATACTTTAAAAGAGTATTATGATTATCAGCGATTACGAGAATACAACAAAGAGCGAGTATATGATCAAGTTCAAGAGTTTTTAGATCGTGTAGAAAAAATGACCAAAGAAGAAGGTGAATCAAATCCTTTAGAACACACATTAGATGAAATGGTTGAAAAGATTTGGGAAAACACAGAAGAAAAAGATTGGCATTTTCCTGTTCCTGAATCATGGGTACCACGTGATCCAAAATGGAGACTGTGGCGAGAATATTCTTGATTTTTAGTTCTTTCTTACTATATAATAAATAGTTGTATTAATAGGATTGTAAATGAAATATTATATTACTGGAACAAGACGTGGATTAGGAGAAGCTCTTAAACAAAAATATTTAACAGTTGAGAGTTTAGAAGAATGTGATGTGTTTGTTAACTGCAAACACGATGGATTTACACAGGTAGATTTATTGTACAAGGCCGCAGAACTAAACAAAAAAATCATAAACATAGGCAGTGCCGCTAGTGATTGGACCAAAGGATACAAAGATAATTTTAAATACGGTATTGAAAAAAAGACACTGCGTGAAGTCAACGATCAGTTGTTTTGGCAAGGAGTTGATACTTGTATTATCAATTATGGATTTTTTGATACACCAAGATCAGATCATGTAGACACTGAAAAAATGTCAGTTGAGTATTGTGTTTCTATTATAGAATGGATTTTACAACAGCCTCATAGAGTAAAGGAAATCACAGTATGTCCATGAATGTTGAAACAGTAGCATCTATAGATATTGATCGTATTCTACTTGAACTAAAAAAATTGCCTAAATATGAAACACAAATAGGCCTGCAATCAGTAAAAGGCATAGATGATCCTTTTTATGCAACAGGAAGAATAACAGAAAAAGAACACGAAGAAACAGATTTTACAGAATTTTTATTTGATATGCCCTATCTTAATTCTATTCTTAAAGAGCACAATGTATACCGTGCAAGAGTAATGAAGATGAAAGAACGAACATGTTACACATATCATCAGGATCTAACTAAAAGACTGCATATACCTTTGATTACAAATGAGAATTGTTTTTTGCTACTTGATAAACAAGCAGTTCATTTACCAGCAGATGGTAGTGTTTACATTGTAGATACTACAAAATTTCATACGGCTATCAATGCCTCATTAGAAGATCGCATCCACATAATAGGGTGTTTAAAATAATATAAAATAATCTTGATTTTTATTATAAGATATAGTACTATTAAAGTATGAAAAAGATTGTGTGTTTAGGAACTAGTCATACTTACGGCGGCGCCGAAGCAAATGATTATACATTTTATGATGGTTGGCCAGGACAATTGTCAAAGCATTTAGAAACAAATGGCGTCGAAAATTATGTTTACAACGGAGGAGAAAGTTCTTTTTCGGCATTTTTTTATCCAACAAAAATATTAAATTTTTACAATGAATACAAACCAGATATGTTTGTAATTGAAGTACCAGACACTGACAAAGTGGATGTAGAAATATCAAGTCATATCACAGGTACATATATTAACGAACAAAAAGATTATCATCCAATATACTCAAGACAGAGAGTATTAACCAAAGATTGGAAACGTGGTAAACAATACGGATGGCCAAATAGAAAAAGTATTTCAAAACAAGAATGTGTTGATTTTTATCACGGAGCAAATACTACAGCAAGTGTACGTGATTTTTTCAAAGGTAAAACAACGTGGACCATAGAAAGTTTTTACAAAAATGCTAATTTAAGTGATCATGAAAGAGATAATGTAAAGAAAAAATTTAATGAAATGTACAAAGCATTAGGCAGTAATGATGAGCAATTTAAAAACATGCTGATATATTGTTACTTTTATTCAGTGTTTATGGATTTAGGTGACGTGGATATATCTAATTATCTAGGTAATCTTATGAATATTATCAATACATTAAAATCTCTAAACGTTAAATTTTTATTATTTTCACACTGTGGTAAGCAGTATTTGGATAATCATATTTATCAAGACACATATAAAAATGTAATTGCCAAAGAACAATACTGGTTAAATGGTAACATTGATTGGGCATTTATTAATTGGGCTAAAATCAAAGCAGGAAGTAAACAAGCATTTGATGAAATGCATTCAGACAAAATACATTTTAAACCAGAAGTATACACAATGTTTATAAATGAACTACTAGGACCACAGGTCGTTAAACAATTAAAAGGATAAAAACAATGCGTATTAACACACAACCAAAACTAAATTTTGATGATGTACTGCTAGAACCAAAACGTTCTACACTGTCAAGTCGTAAAGATGTTGACATGACAAGAAAGTTTACATTTAAAAATTCTGGCAAAGTGGTAAACTTTTTACCGATCTTTGCTTCCAACATGGATGGTGTTGGCACATTCTCAATGGCAAAGGTGTTACAAGAACACAAAATGATGACGGTAATCACAAAGTCAACTACTCCTGATGAATGGAGAACAGCAGTGGGCAATGGTGTAAGATTGCAAAGTGTATCAGTGTGTACAGGCACAAACAAAATGTGGGACGAAGATGCACAGGATTACAGATACATGCAGGAAATTTTACAGTCATTTCCAGACATTAAATTTATCACAGTGGATGTTGCAAATGCATATCACGAAAATTTTGTGGACTTTATTAAACGTGTGAGAGATGAATATCCAGACAAAGTGATTATTGCTGGTAATGTTGTTACACCTGAAATGACAGAAGAACTTATTATCAATGGTGCTGATGTTGTTAAAATTGGTATTGGTCCTGGGTCAGTATGCACCACAAGAACAATGACTGGTGTTGGTGTACCACAATTTTCAGCAATACTCGATTGTGCTGATGCGGCCAATGGTGTTGATGGACACATTATGGCAGACGGTGGCTGTGTGTATCCAGGGGATATTGCCAAAGCATTTGGTGGCGGAGCTCACATGGTAATGATTGGCGGTATGTTGGCAGGTCATGATGAATCAGAAAAACCAGTGGTAGATAGCAAAGTAGAATTTTATGGAATGAGTTCAGACCGTGCAAGA
>Ga0213858_10000690_pt1 | contig 16019 bp, 18 predicted proteins | sample PICome_FD_160122 | JGI IMG/M metagenome (GOLD analysis project Ga0213858, IMG submission 160122) | Coastal seawater microbial communities near Pivers Island, North Carolina, United States - PICO245 | ecosystem: Environmental > Aquatic > Marine > Coastal | place: USA: North Carolina | collected... | reverse complement strand
GGTCCTGCGCAGCCCCTGCTACAGGCAGCATCGGAAACGCTCCCCCCCCTGTGGCGGCGGCGTTTGCCACGCCCCTGGCGGTTTCAGCCCCTGGAGGCGAAGCCCGATTCCTTCAGGGCGGCCCTGCGGATCGACCCGTCGGCCGATCTGCTCGCCTGCGGTGATGGTTGGTTGACGGAGTTCATCGACGAGGCGCTTCAACCGGTGGATGCGGCACCCCTGCAGGGGCGTCTGGGAATCCAGGCTGGGCGTTTTCTTGAGGCTCTGGGGCCTGTGCGTGCCGCTCGGGTGCTGCCCGTTGGTGTCAGCCCCTGGGTGATGCTCTTCCGGGGCAGCGAGTGGCTTGGGCGCGCGGCCGAACAGGGTTGGGATGTGCTGCTCGATCGCGGCCTGCGCGGGCAGGTGGTGTTGCCGGCCAGCCCCAGGGTGGTGGTCGAGCTTGCCGATCATCTTGATCAGCCCCAGAGTCTTGGCAGGTTGCGCCGTGCCGCCCTCACTCTCGACGATCGCCAGGCGCTGAACTGGTTGTTGCAGGGGAAGGCGAGGGCGGCAGTGCTGCCGTTGCAGCGCTGTGCGCCCTCGCTTCGGCGCGATCCCCGCCTTCATGCCGTGCTTCCCCGCAGTGGGGCGCCCCTGCACTGGACGCTGCTGCTGCGGCCGGCGACCAGTCGTGAACCGCTGCCTCAGGCCTGGGTGGAGGCGGCCTGGCAGGCCCCCCTGCTCGGGCAGCTGTTGGCACGGGGATGGCGCCCCCCGTTGCCATCCCAGCAACTTCAGGTCCAGGCCAAGGCCATTCCCGGCAGTCTGCGGTCGCTCGTGCTGCCGCCGCAGCCGGTGTGGGAGCGCTGCTGGAGCCTGCCACCGCTCCAGGATGCTGCCCGTGTGCAGCTCAGCCGCCGTTGGCGCCAGACCGCTCCCTGAGGGCTGGCGCTCACCCCCACAGTCGGCGCCGGGGCGGCGCTGCCAGCAGGCGATGGGTGTCGGCCAGCAGCTCCGGGATCGGCAGGTCATGGGGGCAGCGGGGCAGGCAGTCGCCACAGCCTTGGCAGGCGCTGGCATCGCGCTGCTCCCACCAGTGCCCGGCTCGACCGATCAGGTTGTACCGCTCCTCGGTGAAGGCCTGCAGGTTGTGGCCGAGGCGAAGATTGCGCAGGCGCAGCAGCTCTGGGATCGGCACCTGGTTGGGGCAGGGCAGACAGGAGCGGCATTGGCCGCAGTGCTCCTCACCGAGTCGCTGCCGCCGGCGTTGCTCCAGGCGGGCCAGGGCGCTGCGTTCCGCCGGGTTGAGCGTGCCGCTGGCTTGAGCGAGGCGATGGGCAAGGTCAAGGTCCTGCGGTTGGGTGGCGCCGACGGTCAGGGTGGAAATGCCAGCCGCCAGCAGATAGCGATAGGCGAGTGTGAGCGGTGGGATGGGAGCGCAGTCCTCGCAGAGCGTCCGGCTCGGGTCCCATAGCCGCCCTCCCTTGTCAGACGGAGAGATCGCCAGCACGCCCATGCCTCGGGCCAGGGCGTCGTCGGCCAGATCCATGCGGCTCGGATCGAGCAGATGCAGGTGCAGATTGCAGAATTCGAACAGTCCGCTGGCGATCGCCTCGGCGATCAGGTCATGGGAGCCGTGGCTGCTGAATCCCACCTGCCCCACCAGGCCGGAGTCGCGTGCCCACTGGAGCAGTTGTCGCCCTTCGCCGTCCTGGGCCCACAGCAGGTGCTCCTGCCGGTTGATGCCGTGAACCGCCAGGTTCGGAAGATGGTGCAACCCCAGACGCTTCAGGCTCGCCTGCAGCTGGGAGCGCCCTTCGCTGAAGCTGACCCCCGGCAGGATCTTGCTGGTGACCACCCAGCCCCCGTCAGGCCTCAGGTCCTGCCGTTCGAGTCTGGCCAGGGCAGCGCCCAGGAAGGTTTCCGCCGGGCCATAGGCCGGGGCCGTCTCCAGATGGTTGATGCCGGCATCGAGTGCGGCCCGAACCACCGCATCCATCTGTGCCTGGGAGGCCAGGGCCCGCATCGTGCCGAGCGTGAACAGGCTCACGGCCGGTCCCCCCCGGCCGAAGGGCCGACGCTGGGCCCTCACGGGTCCAATGACTCGTTCGGGGCGGAGTCGTTGTCGGGGCGGCGCGATTCCAGATGACGCACGAGCGCAGCCGGACTCACTTGATCAAGGAAGCGTCGGAAGGCATCCTGTTCCTCGTGATCGGCATCGGCATCGACCGGGATCGAGGCTTCCGCCACCACTTCCTCCAGCATCCAGATGCCACTGCCGGTGCGCACCGCCAGCGCGATCGCGTCACTGGGTCGGGCATCGACTTCCACTCCACCGGTGGGCCCAGGCGGTTCTGAGGGTGTGACGGCCTGATTGGAGGCCAGTGGGCTGCGTTCAGCGCTGTTGCTGTCAGCTTCTTCGCTCGTCTCTGTCGAGGCTTCGAGGCGTAACACGGCTCGAAAGGTGTTGTCTTCAATCGCATGGATGATGACGCGCTTCAGCTCCAGGCCACCCGCCTCGAGCAGGGCCACCATCAGGTCATGGCTCAGAGGCCGGGGCGTTGGCTCCCCCTGGAGCCCGGCCATGATGTTGTGGGCCTGCGCCTGGTCGATCCAGATCGGCACCTGGCGCCGTCCGGCCGGATCCCGCAGCAGCACGATCGGACTGCGACTGGCCGCATCCAGGGCAATCCCGGCGACATGCATTTCGACCACTTTCACTCCTCCCCCTGGTTTGATTATGACCAGGTCAGCAGCCACAGGTTGAAAGGATGTTCACTGGGCTCGTGCAGGCTGTGGGCCGGTTGGAACGGCGTGGTTCCCAGCTGCTAGTGCAGGGATGCGCGCCGTTCGTCCCACTGCAGCTTGGCGATAGCGTCGCCGTTGATGGGGTGTGCCTGACGGTGGCCTCCCTTGTGGGGGATGGCTTTCTGGCCGATGTGAGCGAGGAGACGCTGGAGCGCACCACGCTCGGCCCCAAGGCGTTGCGTGGCGGGGCGGTCAATCTGGAACCTGCCCTGCGACTGTCTGATCGGCTCGGTGGCCATCTGGTCAGTGGCCATGTGGACGCCGCCGGCGAGGTGATAGCCATTGAGGCCCTGCCCCAGTCCTGGCGGCTGGAGTTGCGCTGGCGCGAGCCAGGCCATGAGCGCTACATCTGCGAGAAGGGCAGCATCGCCTTGGACGGCATCAGCCTCACCGTGGCCGGGTTGGCCGCGTCGGGGCGACAGTTCTGGATCGCTGTGATTCCCCACACCTGGCGGACCACCGCCTTGCACCACCTCAGGGTGGGCGATCGGGTCAATCTGGAGGTGGATGTGATCGCTCGCTACGCCGAGCGACTGTTGGCCACCGAGCCATCCCACGCCGATGGGAGCCAGGTGATCAGCTCCGAATGGTTGGCCCGTCAGGGCTGGAGCTGAGAAAGGATCGCAAACCCTGGTCTCCTGGAGCAAAGATCAATACCTTGCAGAGGTTGTTCATTCCGAACGTTTCGTGACCGGTGATGACCGCCCGGATTCCCTGGGCAGCTTCAAGGCCTTCGCCATTGCTGAAGGCATTCTTTTGATCGTTTTTGGCATTCTGGCTCTGGTGTTTCCCGTGGTGGCGTCCTTCTGGACCACGGGGGTGATTGCGGTGCTGTTCCTTGTGGGCGGTGTCGTTGGCTGGATCAGCAATCTGGCCCGTTCCGGCCGCATGGGGCGTTGGATCTGTTTCTGGCGTTTGGTGGTGTCCACCCTGTTCATCGTTGCCGGTGTTTCGATGATCGGCAATTTCCGCGATCCGGCTGAGGCCGCCGAACAGGTGGCCGCTTTCGCCCTGGCCATCGGCATCGTCTTCCTGGTTGAGGGCGTGGTGGCGTTCTTCACCGGTCTGGCGCACAGCAACCGCCCCGGAGCCGGTTGGGCGATCGCCAATGGTGTGATCACTTTCATCCTGGGCCTCCTCATCGTGACCCTGAAGTTCTGGGGGCTGTTGTGGGTACTGGGTACCTTGGTGGGAATCAGCTTCCTTTTCAGCGGCATCGAGCTGATCGCCTTGAGCTCGGCCATCCACGACGATCAGGATCCGCCGGCACTCGCCTGATGATCAACCACCCGGATCAGAGCACAGCTTCATCAGTCTGATCTGGGTGGTCTTCTTGCCCATCGAGGCGTTGTCCATCGAGGTCTTGCTCATCGAGTGGCAGCAGCCAGATCGAGCCTGATTCCCGATGCAGTTCGATCCGGAACTCCTGGCCCGGCTCCAGCCCAAGACGCCGCGTGTAGGCATGGCCGATGAGCAGATTGCCGTTGCCATGCACACGGGTGCGGAATTCAGCCTGACGTCCCCGGGTGCCACCACCTGCGCCAGCGCCGGAGGTTGGCAGCTTGTATCCCTTCGCTTCCACAAGGGCCCGGTAAAAGCTCTTGCGCAGCAGGCGGCCGCTGGGACCCACGTAGCCGCATCCTCTGGCGATCTCATCCTCAGGGCGATTGCTGAGTGCGCGCGCCTTGTCGAGAAGCTCCTTGCCGACCAGCATCTCTACGGTGAATGTTGCAAGAATTCTGAACCTCGATCGCAAGCCAGGCAAGCGATCCTGCGACTTTGCCCTGCTGGTGTTCAGATCAGGTAGAGGATCACAAAGAGAATCACCCAGATCCCATCAACGAAGTGCCAGTAGAGCTCTGCCGCTTCGAGCGGAAAGTGGTTGTCGGTTGTGATCCGGCCCCCGGGCGTGCGGCATTGCCACCACACGATCAGGATCATCAGGGCACCGAGTGTCACGTGTAGGCCGTGGAAGCCGGTGAGGGCGTAGAAGGTGCTCGCGTAGAGGTTGTCGGTCAGTCCGAAGGGGAGGGTGAAGTACTCCACCATCTGGCTGGCCAGGAAGGCGAGGCCGAGCACGGCCGAGAGCAGCAGCCACTGGCGGCAGCGTTGATTCATGCCCCGTCGCAGGTTCACGCCGGCCCGATGAAATGTGAAGCTGCTCACGAGCAGGAGCACGGTGTTGAGGATCGGCAGGGGCAGCTCCAATTCGTAGATCGCCCCGGGTTGGAGAGGATTGACGGCTTTGAACGTGAGGTAGGCGGCAAAGAAACCGGCGAAGGTCATCGCATCGGCCACCAGAAACGTCGCCAAACCAAAGATTCGGTGGTCGGCGTGGTGCTCAGCGCTGACCCCGGCCTGATCGAGCTCAGCCTGGGATGGATTGAGGGTGGTCATCGTCCGCTGCTCCAGAGGTCACGGCCGCTGGCGGCCTTCAGGTCGAGTTCATCGGCGGCGACGCCATAGCCATAGGGCTCGGTCACCAAGGGGGCCTCTCCCCGCCAGTTCTCCACCGGTGGTGGCGAACTGGTGAGCCACTCGGGCGTGAGGGCCCGCCAGGGGTTATCGCCGGCGATCTCACCTTGGAACGCGCTGGCGATCACGTTCCAAAGAAAGGGCAGGGTGCTGATCGCCATCAACAGGGCGCCGACGCTGCTGAGTTGGTTGATGAAAGCGAATTGGGGGTCGTATTCGGCGACACGGCGGGGCATGCCGTTGAGACCAAGCCAATGCTGGGGCGCAAAGCAGAGATTGAAGCCGATGAAGGTGATCAGAAAGTGAAGGCGTCCCAGCGGCTCGTTGAGCATGCGGCCGGTCACCTTGGGGTACCAGTGATAGATCGAGGCAAAGATCACAAAAACCGATCCGCCATAGACGATGTAGTGGAAATGTGCAACGACAAAATAGGTGTCGTGCACATGCACGTCGAAGGGCACCTGGGCCAGGGCCACGCCAGTGATGCCTCCCAGCACGAAGTTGACGATGAAGCCGCAGGAGAAGAGCACGGCACTGTTCAGCGAAATCCGGCCTCCCCAGAGCGTCGCCAGCCAGTTGAAGAACTTGATTCCTGTGGGCACAGCGATAAAAGCTGTGGCAATGGTGAAGAACAGGCGCATCCAGGGTGGTGTTCCACTGGTGAACATGTGGTGGGCCCAAACCACAAGACCCAGCACCACAATCGCCATGATCGAAACAACCATCGTGGCGTACCCGAAGAGGGGTTTGCGGCAGTGCACCGGCAGGATTTCACTCACCAAGCCGAAGGCCGGCAGCACCATGATGTACACGGCGGGATGGGAATAGAACCAGAACAGATGCTGATAGACCACCACATTGCCGCCCATCCCGGGGTTGAAAAAGCCGGTGTGAGCCACGATGTCGAAGCTGAGCAAGATCAGGGTTCCGGCGAGAACCGGCGTGGATAGAACCACCAGGATGCTGGTGCCGAGCATGGCCCAGCAATACATTGGCAGTTGCATCAGCTTCAGCCCAGGCCGCCTCAGTTTGAGAATGGTGGCAATGAAATTGATGCCGCCGAAAATGGAGCTTCCACCCAGCAGAAGCACACTCAGGATCCAAATGATCTGGCCGATGGCTGGGGTCGTGAGGCTTAGCGGCGGATAGGCTGTCCAGCCGGACTGGGCAGCACCTGTGATGAAATAACTGCTGATCAGCAGCAGGCCCGCAGGCGGAATCAACCAGAAGGCCACCGCGTTGAGGCGGGGAAAGGCCATGTCTCTGGCGCCGACGTAAAAAGGAATCAGATAATTGCCGAAGGCTCCATTCACGACAGGGACAATCCAGAGAAAGATCATCACCGTTCCGTGCAGCGTCAGCACCTGGTTGTAGACCTCTCGTGGCATGAAATCGGAGAGGGGGCTAGCCAGTTCCGTGCGGATGGCTCCAGCCAAGGCGCCGCCGATGAGGTAAAATGCAAAGCCGCACACTAGATATTGCAACCCGATCACTTTGTGATCGACGCTGAAGCTCAGATAGCGCAGCCAGCCGTGTGGTTGCAGGGAGGGTGGCCGGGATGATTCGACCTGAGGTGTCAGAGTGGCGGTCATGTGCTGGTGGCGGAAAGCTTGTCGTTCTGGGCAAACCAGGCGTCGAAGGCCTGCTGGTCTTCGACCACCACGGTGGAGCGCATGCCGCCGTGATATGGGCCACAAAGTTCAGCGCACACAATCGGATAACGACCGGCGCGTGTGGGCGTGAAGTTGAGAACGGTTGGCTGGCCGGGGATCACATCCTGTTTCAAGCGGAATTCAGGAACCCAGAAGGCGTGAATCACGTCCTTGGCTTCCATGGCCAGCGTCACGGGTTGACCGACCGGCACATGCAATTCACCGGAGATGAAATCGCCCTGGGGATAGCGAAACAGGAAAGCGAATTGCATGGCCGTCACTTCCACCGGTAAGGGGGGCGCCAGGGCCGCCTCCGTTGTGGTGCTGAGAGCTGGTGTGCCGATCCCTCCCCACACTCTCTGAACGCTGCTGGAAGCACTGGCACTGGTCTGGGTCATGGCGTCATGTCCCAGGGGGGCCATCCCTCCCATGCGCTCATAGATGTCGTAGCTGAACAAGCCGATGAACAACACGACGATCGCGGGGACCGCTGTCCAGAGAACTTCCAGGGGGAGGTTGCCTTCGATCGCCAGGCCATCGGCCAGTTGCCCTTCGCGGCGGCGGAAGCGGATCAGGCTGAAGATCACAAGGCCGAGGATGCCAAGGAACAGAATCGCGCCAATGCTGAAGAGAACCCGAAAGAGTTCGTCGTAAATCGGCGCGTTGGCGCTGGCATCAACAGGCAGAAGATTGACGTTCTGGCCAATCCACAGCCCTCCCAGAACCAGGACCATTCCCAGCACCAGTGTGATGATCGATGGAGGGATCGGCACGGCGCATTCCGTGAATGGTTTCAGGCTATGGAGGAGGCGATGCCCTCACCACGTTCTGATTCTTAAGAGGGGTGGAAAATCCTCTGCTTGGTGGCGCGTCATTACTCCAGCTCCCTGGTTTTGGTGTGCATGGATGCCAAGTGTTGCGGTGGCCTGTCAGGGAAGCGAGATGTTGGTGCGCACGTTGGTGTTGCAGTTGGCCACAGAGCGTGCGCGCCGGAATCCAATCGCTACGTTCCGAACACGTTCCTGTTGCCTAGAGGCAACGTGATGGTTTGGTCAGCACACCCTTAGGTCCCATTCGTCACCGCCTCGCTCTTCTGAGCACTCATCTGGTGGTGGCGCTTGTGGCCCTAGTGGTGATCGGTGGAGCGACCCGGGTCATGGAGGCCGGCCTGGCCTGTCCCGATTGGCCGCTCTGTTACGGCAGCTTCCTGCCGGGCCGTCAGATGAACGTTCAGGTGTTTCTGGAGTGGTTTCATCGCCTCGATGCCTTTGTGATCGGCATTGCGCTGGTGGTTCAGCTCGCTGCCGCCGCCTGGTGGCGGGCCCAGTTGCCCTGCTGGCTGCTTCCGATCAGCGGCCTTCTGTTTGTCCTCGTTGCCGCCCAGGGCGGTCTGGGGGCTCTCACGGTTCTGCAGCTCCTGCCCTCGGGGGTGGTCACCGCCCATCTGCTTCTGGCACTCACTCTGGTGGCCATCGTCAGTGGGTGCAGTCAGCTGCTTCTGTCTCCCGCCGACAGCAGTGCCGCTCCGGCGCCGCTCTGGTGGCGAGCGCTTGCGGCGATCAGCCTCGCTGCGGTGATGGGCCAGTGCCTGCTCGGTGCTCGCATGGCCACCTCCTGGGCGGCGCAGCGCTGTCTTGAGGCAGGCCAGTCCTGCCAATGGCTTCATTGGCATCGGAGTTTCGCCACTCCGGCGGCCCTGAGCGTGCTGCTTCTCACGACCGTCTCTCTCCTCGCCGGCGGTTGGGCCCGTCGTCAATGGCCCCTGCTGCTTCTCGCCACTGGTCTGGTGGGGGCCCAGATCGCGCTGGGGGTTCTCACGTTGCGCCTGGGTCTGAGTCAGCCCGCGGTCACCGTGGCCCATCAGTTGATCGCTTCTCTTCTGGTGGCCCTGCTGGCGGCCCTGTTGTGTCGTCGCCCCGAGGCGGCGTCGCAGCAACCGCTGCCAGTCGTTGTTGAGTCCTCTTCTCTGGAGCCTGCGCATGGCTAGTTCCGTTCAGACCTCTGCCGTGGCGATCAGCCGTGAGCAGGTGGTGCCGTCCCGGCGCCGGATCAAGTTGCCCGCCTGGCTGGAGGTGGCCAAACCGCGGCTGATTCCCCTGCTGCTTGCCACCACCCTGGGAGGGATGGCTCTCACGGAAGGCTGGCCGCTCTCATCGCCTCGCCTGGCCTGCACCCTTGGTGGTGGTGCCCTGGCGGCAGCAGCGGCGGGTGTGCTCAACTGCCTCTGGGAGCAAGACCTGGATGGCCGCATGCAGCGCACCAGCGGCCGGGCCCTGCCTTCGGGTCGCTTGTCGCCGGCGGCCGCGTTCACCGGTGCGGTCTCCTGCACACTTGCAGCAGCCGTGTTGCTGGTGAGTGGTGTCAACTGTCTGGCCGCTGGTCTCTCGCTGCTCGGGCTTTGCAGCTACGTGTTGCTCTACACCGCGTTGCTCAAGCCGAGGACGCCTCAGAACATCGTGATCGGCGGTGTGGCAGGCGCCATCCCACCCCTGGTGGGGGCAGCGGCTGCCACCGGCCACGTCGGCCTGGGGAGCTGGTGGCTGTTCGGTCTGGTGATGGTGTGGACGCCGGCCCACTTCTGGGCCCTTGCCCTCCTGCTTCGTGAGGACTATCGAGCGGTGGGGATCCCCATGCTTCCAGTGGTCAAAGGGTCGACCGTCACCGCCCGGGCCATCCGTCGCTACGGCTGGGCCACGGTGGTGCTGAGCGGTTTTGGTGTGCTTGCCCTTCCTGAGGGCGGTCTCCTTTACGGCCTGTTGCTGCTTCCCTTCAACGCTCGATTGCTGCAGATGGTCGGCAATCTTGCCTCCACTCCCGACAGTCTGGATCGGGCCAAAGGCCTCTTCCGTTGGTCGATTCTTTACCTCTTCGGCATCTGTCTGCTGCTGGTGTTCAGCCGTTGGTCGGGTGCGGCCACCTTCGATCTGCAGGTGCGCATTGTGCTGGAAGCCATGCTGGGCGGCGGCCTCGGGCCAGCTGCCTAGATTCCGTCGAGATTCTTGCAGCAACGGCTCGATGCCTGTCTTGGAGCTGATTCATCTGGAGAAGGCCTATGGCGAGGTGAAGGCCCTCGACGGTCTCTCCCTCTCGGTTCCAGAGGGGGCGTTGTTTGGCTTGCTTGGACCGAACGGTGCCGGTAAAACCACCACCCTGCGCATCATTGCCACCCTGCTTGCCCCTGATCGCGGCAGCGTGCGGGTCGCGGGTGTTGATGCGTTGAAGGATCCACGCGCTGTGCGTCGTCTCCTCGGTTACGTCGCTCAGGAGGTGGCGATCGACAAGATTCTCACCGGCCGCGAATTGCTTCAGCTGCAGGGCGATCTCTACCACCTGCCAAGGCGGGAACGGGACAGGCGCATTGACGAGCTGGTGAGTGGTCTGGGCATGGAGGCATGGGTCGACCGGCGCTGCGGGACTTACTCCGGCGGGATGCGCCGTCGCCTCGACCTGGCCTCCGGCCTCCTCCATCGCCCCCGGGTGCTGGTGCTCGATGAACCCACGGTGGGTCTGGATATCGAGAGTCGGGCCGCGATCTGGCAGGTGCTGCGGGACCTGCGGGATCAGGGCACCAGCGTGCTGCTCAGCAGTCATTACCTCGAGGAGGTGGAGGCGCTCGCCGATCAGATGGCGATCATTGATGCAGGGCGGGTGATCGCGGAGGGTTCGCCTGAGGCCCTGAAGCAGGAGCTGGGGGGGGATCGGGTTACCCTGCGCGTCAGGGAATTCAGTGATCCATCGGAGGCGAATCACCTCTGTGCCCTATTGGAACCTCTGGACGGGGTGCGTCGGATCGTGGTCAATCGCTCCCAGGGGTATTCGCTCAATCTGGTGGTGGATGGCGAGGAGGTGTTGCCTCGCCTGCGTGCCGAGCTCGATGCCGCCGGGCTCCCCGTGTTCGCCCTGGCCCAGAGCCGCCCGAGCCTCGATGATGTGTATCTGCAGGCCACCGGCCGCACCTTGATGGATGCGGAACTGGCTGTGGCCGGTCAGCGTGATCCAAAGCTGGAGCGCAAGCAGGCCATGCGTTGACAGCCCAGGTTGCTGTGTTTCCTCCCACTTCGAACCTCTCCCCTTGTTTCGATGACTGCGTCTGATCCTTCCGCTCTCTCTGAACTGACACAGGAAACAGTGGCCCTCACCCGGCGCCTATTTCTGCAGTTGCAGCGCAGACCCTCCACTCTGGTGGCTGGGATCCTGCAGCCACTGATCTGGTTGGTGTTGTTCGGGGCTCTGTTTTCGCGTGCGCCGGAAGGGTTGCTTCCCGGCGGCATGAGTTATGGACGTTTTCTTGGGGCTGGCGTGATCGTGTTCACCGCCTTCAGCGGCGCCCTCAATGCCGGTTTGCCGGTGATGTTTGACCGTGAATTCGGGTTTCTCAACCGTCTGCTCGTCGCTCCCCTGCGCAGCCGCAGTTCGATTGTGCTGGCCTCGGTGCTCTACATCACCACCCTCAGCCTGGTGCAGAGCCTGGCGATCATGTTGATGGCTGCCTTCCTCGGCTATGGCTGGCCCGGTCTGGCTGGCCTGGGGCTGGTGATGCTCACGCTCTTGATGCTGGTGTTTGCGGTCACCGCTCTGAGTCTGGGCCTCGCGTTCGCCCTGCCGGGGCATATCGAGTTGATCGCGGTGATCTTCGTGGCCAATCTGCCGCTGCTGTTTGCGAGCACTGCTCTGGCGCCACTGTCCTTCATGCCCACCTGGATGGGCTGGCTTGCTGCCCTGAATCCGCTTACCTTCGCGATTGAACCGATTCGGGCCGCGTACGTCGGTCCCCTCGACCTGTCCAATGTGTTGCTTGAGGCGCCCTATGGGCCCGTCAGTGGCACCACCTGTCTGCTGGTCCTCGCTGGCCTCACCCTGGGGCTGTTCCTGCTGATCCGCCCCCTCCTGAACCGCAAGCTCGCCTGATTCCGTGCTCGATTCTCCGTTTCGCCAACCCCATCAGCGTCAGGACACCCTCAAGCGCCTGCTCGCCTCGTGCCGGGATCGCGGTGACCACCGGGCTGCGGCCCTGTTGGAATTGCAGTGGGTGCATCGCTATGGCGTTGATTCGCTGCCCGATGGGTCGATCGACCAGCGAGAGGATCGGGTGCCTTCCGTAACGGAAGCGGAGATCCCCACGCTCGACCGGCGCAGCCAGGACCAGGACAGCGAACTGCCGCCCCCACCGGCGCCCCGTCTCCACCGCCTGCGCCGCTGGCTTCCGGACGACACCGTCGCGTTCCCTCAGGCCTCCTGATCGATGGAGCGCCTTGATCTGGAGGCTTTGCGCGGTGGGCTGATCGTGTCGGTGCAGGCTCCGGAAGCCTCGCCGATGCGCCATCCGGAGGTGATCGCGGCGATGGCGGAAGCGAGTCTGCGCAATGGTGCGGTGGGCGTGCGCCTGGAGAGCCCGGAACATATCGGCGCGGTGCGTCGTCGTTGCCCGGAGGCGTTGATCATCGGTTTGTGGAAGCGATCCTTCCCCGGCAGCAGTGTGTACATCACGCCGCGTTGGCAGGAGATTCGCGCCGTGTGGGCCGCAGGAGCCGATGTGGTGGCGATCGATGCCACCGAGCGTGCACGACCGGATGGCGAGTCTCTTGAGGAGTTGGTGAGCCGTGCCGGGGAGGAGCTCGGTGCTCCACTGATGGCCGACATCGACAGTGTGGCCAACGGGTTGCGGGCGGCAGCGCTCGGTTGCGCCTGGGTCGGCACCACCCTCTACGGCTACACAGAAGCCACATCCGGAGACAGGCCACCGGCCTTTGATCTGCTGCAACCCCTGCGGCAGCAGCTGCCGGCGTCGGTGGCGTTGATCTGCGAGGGAGGCATCGCTTCCGCCCCTGCGGCGGTCGAGGCCGTCGCCAGAGGTGCGGATTTGGTCGTTGTCGGGACGGCCATCACCGGTGTGGACCTGCAGGTGCAGGCCTATGGCCGCGCCCTAGCGGGGCATCGGCAAGGTCAAGCAGCATCAACCGATTAAGCCGCGCGATCGTCGCGTGTTCAGAATGGGCTGAGACGCATAAGAGCCATGGGCCATCGTTTCTTTGCGCCGCTTCTTCTCGGTGGCATGTTGCTCGGCATGCCGATCGCCGGCCTGCCGATAGGTGAACTGCAGGCCTTAAACGCGGAGTTGGGGCGTCTGTGCCGACGCCCACCCCGTGAGGCTCTCACCGTGTGTCGACTGCATGCCCGCCTGGTGCGTGCGCTGTGAAGCGCCTGAGGCATCAGGCGCTTCACATCATGCCGGGCATTCCCATGCCGCCCATGCCAGGCATGCCCATTCCGCCCATGCCACCCATTCCGCCCATGCCACCCATGGGATCACCACCGCCAGGAGCCGCAGGGGCTGGAGGCTCGGGCTTGTCGGCAATCACCACTTCAGTGGTGACAAGCAGGGATGCGATCGACACCGCATCCTGCAGGGCGAGACGAACCACTTTGGTGGCATCGAGAATGCCGGCCTGGAGCAGATCTTCGTAACCGCCGGTCACGGCATTGAAGCCTTTGCCGCTGCGGCGCACTTCGTCGATCACCACATCGCCGTTGGCGCCAGCGTTGATCGCAATCTGGCGCAGTGGTGCTGCCAGGGCCCGCTGCACAATCGCCACGCCAGTGCGTTGATCACCCTGAAGTGTGTTGGCGAGGCCCTCCAGCTCAGCCGAGAGCTGCAGTAGGGTGCAGCCGCCACCGGCGACGATTCCCTCTTCCACGGCAGCGCGCGTGGCGTTGAGGGCATCTTCGATCCGCAGTTTGCGGTTCTTCAGTTCGGTTTCGGTGGGTGCTCCAACCTTGATCACCGCAACGCCACCGGCAAGCTTGGCGATCCGCTCGTTCAGCTTTTCACGGTCATACTCGGAGTCGGTGTTCTCCAGTTCACGGCGGATCGAAGCCACCCGAGCTGACACAGCATCCCGGTGATCATCATTGGCCACGATCGTGGTGCTGTCTTTGGTGATCGTGATCCGACGGGCGCGGCCCAGGTCGGCCAGCGTCACCTTGTCGAGGGTCATTGCTCTGTCTTCGCTGATCACCGTGCCACCGGTGAGCACGGCGATGTCAGCCAGGGCGGCTTTCCGGCGTTCTCCGAAGGAAGGAGCACGCACCGCTGCCACCTGGAGCACACCGCGATTTTTGTTCACCACCAGCGTGGCCAGTGCTTCCCCGTCAACCTCTTCCGCCAGGATCACCAAGGGTGAGCCAGACGACTGGACGCTTTCGAGAACAGGCACGAGGTCGGCCACAGCACTGACCTTGCGGTCGGTGAGCAGCAGCAGGGCATTCTCAAATTCACAAACCTGGCGGTCGCCATCGGTGACGAAGTAGGGGGAGGAATAGCCACGGTCGAAGGCCATGCCTTCGGTGACTTCCAGTTCGGTGGCCAGGGATTTCGATTCCTCAACCGTGATCACCCCATCCACGCTGACCCGGTCCATCGCTTCCGCCACCATCCGGCCCACTTCTTCATCGCCGCCGGAGCTCACCGTGGCCACCTGACGGATGGCATCACCGCTGACGCTCTGGCTGCGCTGGTCGAGACCGGCCACCACCTGGGCCACGGCCTTCTCCATGCCGCGACGCAGTTCGATCGGGCTGGCACCGGCGGCGGTGTTGCGCAGACCCTCCTCCACCATGGCCTGGGCGAGAACGGTGGCGGTGGTGGTGCCGTCGCCGGCCTTGTCTTTGGTTTTGGCGGCCACCTGCTGAATCAGCTTGGCTCCCAGATTCTCAAAGGGATCATCAAGGCTGATCTCCTTGGCGATCGTGTCGCCGTCGTTCACGATGTCGGGTGCGCCGAAGCTCTTCTCCAGCACAACGTTGCGACCGCGCGGGCCGATCGTCACGCGCACGGCATCGGCGAGGGCATTCATGCCCCGCTCGAGAGCAGCGCGCGAATCATCCGAAAAACTAAGAAGTTTGGCCATGATGGTCTGAATCCCGCTGATCAATGTCCCACAGGGAGGCGGTCTCCCGGATCAGCGCCTCGGTGGGGAAAGCCGAATCAAGAACAGCTGCAGCGTGTGTGAACGGAACACACTCGTTAACGTCGGGACATGAGTGATTCCGGCACCCTGCTGTTTGTGCTGATCGCGGCTCTGGCCGGAGCCATGACGCTCGTTTATGTGCCGCTGCGCATTTTTCTCACGGCCACGGCGCGGAGCCGAAGGTTGCGGCTGCTCCAGAGGATCCGGCGATTGCGCGATGAACTGGGACAGCCGCTCGAGTCCTGACAGTCGTGCGGCATGATCAGCGCATCAGCCCATCACCATGCCCCCATCCACCTGCAGCACCTGGCCAGTGATATAAGCAGCAGCTGGATCAGCCGCGAGAAAGCGCACGGCGCCCGCCACCTGCTCCGGATTGCCGAACCGCCCCAGGGGAATGGCCGCAAGGATGCCCTCGGCGTTGAGATCCTTGGTCATGTCGGTGGCGATGAAGCCCGGTGCCACGGCATTGACGGTGATGCCGCGGCTTGCCATTTCCTTGGCGGCACTGCGGGTGAGGCCCACCACACCCGCTTTGGCGGCGGCATAGTTCGCCTGGCCCGCATTGCCCATCAATCCCACCACGGAGGTGATGTTGATGATGCGGCCGCTTTTCTGCTTGAGCATGGTGCGTGTCACTGCGCGGGTGCAAAGAAAGACGCCAGTGAGATTGAGGTTGATCACGGCCTGCCAGTCGTCCATTTTCATGCGCATCAGCAGGCCATCGCGGGTGATGCCGGCGTTGTTGATCAGCACATCGATGCGGCCGCTGCGCTCGAGCACGGTGTCGACCATGGCCTTCACCGCGGGTTCTTCGGCCACGTCGGCTTTGAGGGCATAGGCCTGGCCGCCGGCCTCAAGGATCTCCGCTACCACGGCCTCGGCCGCCTCGGCGGAGCGGGCATAATTGACTACCACTTCAGCCCCCGCCTCAGCCAGCGCCAATGCCACGCAACGGCCGATGCCGCGGCTGGCACCCGTCACGATCGCCGTCTGGCCGGTCATAGGGGCGGATGTGGTCATGGCAGAACGGCAACGGTGATCCATCGCCCGGGATCGTAAGCAGGGATCAGCCGCCCCCCGTGCGACCCATCCTTTCCACCATGTCGACGGCGGAACCGAGCAGATCCCGCAACAA
>Ga0213858_10000688_pt1 | contig 16059 bp, 8 predicted proteins | sample PICome_FD_160122 | JGI IMG/M metagenome (GOLD analysis project Ga0213858, IMG submission 160122) | Coastal seawater microbial communities near Pivers Island, North Carolina, United States - PICO245 | ecosystem: Environmental > Aquatic > Marine > Coastal | place: USA: North Carolina | collected... | reverse complement strand
AGAATCAGAGACATCCATGTGTGGTTACGCGGAACCGGATTCGTGTAATTCGCACCCAGGTAGGCAACCATCACCTGAGTTGGAGGAAAACGACCATGTGTGTCGTGGTAGTTGTGCAGAGCAAGTCCGATTTGTTTCAGGTTGTTCTTGCACTGCGTGCGACGGGCGGCTTCACGAGCCTGTTGCACCGCCGGTAGCAGCAGGGCAACCAGAATGGCGATGATCGCGATCACCACAAGAAGCTCAATCAGCGTGAATCCACGCTTTCTGATAGGCTTGGACAGGTCTTTACTCATGAGCAACACTCCCGGATGAGGCGAGAAAGAGTTCAGAGTGCCAGGATCAGTAACGATGGCAGGCTGAATTCAACAGTGAGAATTATCACTATTTGCTTCTACATTCTCAAGAATTTCAAGTCAACTCGACACTCGCAATTTCAGGCTCTGTTCGGGCGGGGCCGGCCTGTTTTCCGAAGAAGTGTTCCCAACCCGGATATCTTCTTTTGCGTCGTCGCACGAGAGAGTTATCGGGGCAGGTCATACTGGCGAGCGGATCCACTCGCGGTTGCGCGGACGACGGCCCACAAAGCAGGTTGTCCGATGAGATCGACCGGTGACATCACTGCTGGCACGTTCTGCGTCCCCCACTGCACGCCCAACTTCGCGTTGGCCATGACCCGCACTGGAACTCGCAGCATCTGTTCATTTGCTGCGGCAAATCCATCACCCGAAATCAGCCGGTAATGACGTGAAATACCGTCGGATGACAGCGTGTGCAGACCACTCCCGGTACCACTGCGGACGCCAATCGTATCAATCATCCTGAGAAGACAAATCGGGCTTTGCTGCCGCGACGAATTCCGCAACAACCGGACAGGCCCGTCGTGGCGAATGTTCACCACATCCGTTCCTCCGTCGCCGTCGAAATCAAGTACCGCGAGTCCACGACCAATCTGGGGGCTCTGCAACGCCGGACCGCTCAGCCCGGACACATCTGTGAGACTGCCCGTTCCGTCGTTTCGCAGCAACAGCATCGGCATCTGCCAGGGTCGGCCCGATGCTGAGTAGTCGTCAATGTCGCCATTGGCAATTACAACATCTGTCCACCCGTCGGCATCAAAATCTGCAGCCTGCGCACCAAATCCAAGCAACTCAAATCCACTTGTCGGCGCGCCATGCTGCTGAGTTACGTCAAGAAAAAGCCCACACGCCTGACCACTGTAGAGCGAATTGCTTTCGCGGTAGAAGTTCGTCACGAACAAATCCGGGAACCCATTCCAGTCAAAATCAGCGACAGCCACCCCCATCCCGGCATGAGTTCTGCCGTTTTGCGGGACTGCGACGCCGCTCAATGAAGCCACATCAACGGCCTTAAGGATCCGGCCATCCGGGTCGTCGACTGGAAATGTCAGCAACTGGTTTGGCATCCCGTCGTTGGCGACGAACAGATCCATGCGTCCGTCGCAGTTCAGATCCGTCGCCACAACTCCGAGAGCACGGCCTGGCAGTTGCTCGAGTCCAACTTGCCGGCTGATATCTGAGAACGTCCCGTCTCCATTGTTGAGCAGCAGCTGGTTAACAGCAGGTTGAAGTTCACGGGGATCGCACGTCGCCGGCTGACCGGACGCGTTGATACAGACTCGCTTCCACTCTTCCACGTAGTTGATCACGAAGATTTCCGGATTCCCATCGCCGTTCAGGTCCGCGAAACAGGCTCCGCTGCTGCACGCCGACGCCGTCTCGAGGGCCTGCACACCGACATCCCCAAAAGTCCCGTCACCAAGGTTTTGGTAGAGTCGGCAGCTTCCGACATTCGCCACCAGCAGATCAGCGAATCCGTCATTGTCGAAGTCCTCCACGGTCGCAGCCATCCCGTGAGACAACTCCCGAATGCCTGCTTCAACAACGCAGGAATCAAAATGCTGTCCCCGCAGATTCCTGAACAGTCCATCATTCAGGAGCTGCTCTGTTGGTGGAATCTCTTTCCCCCGTGTCAACTGCCCCTGCGGCAGGTAGATGTCCGGCCACGTATCCCCATCAAGATCAATTACTGCAGCTCCACCACCCACCGTCTCAGTGATCAGCTTCTGTTCACTGCTGCCATTGTGATAGGAAAAATCCAGCTGAAACTGGTCAGCAACATCCTGAAACGAGATCCCCACCGCGGCTGCAGCAGGTTCGGTCTCCGTCAGATCAGACACTAACTCGGCTACAGGAATCCGAATCTGCGGCGCGGGCGGTGCTTCCGGACTTTGCGACGGTTCCGATTCCGTTTGCGGGTGAATCCCCAGTGCCTGTTCCCACAGCCTGGCTTCGTCGCCTCGCCGAATATTTTTCAGCCGAGCAGCAATCTCCCGCATCACTGGCTGTCCCAGCTCCAGGATCTCGGCCTGCGGCCGGAGCATGCGATAGGCAAGAAGTTCCAGCTGATCCAGCTCACCTGTGAGCCCATGGTACTCTGATGCCTCTTCCGGCCGTCCCATTCGATCGAGGGCCCGGGCCAGCAGGTGCGTCATCTGCGGTGACCAGGGATCGCGTGCCACTCCATACTCGGCAAGTTCCAGCAGTTCTTCCCAGCGCCCGGATGCTGCGAGGGATTGAGCTGCCAATTGCCAGACTTCGACAGGGTCATCGGGCTGTGGCATGAAGTCTGTCGTCAGTCGCTCCGGCGGAATTGTTGCGGCCGCACGAAGGAGCACTGTCAGGCCATGGTCCGAAGTTGCAGCTTCCGTTCCGGCAATGATCTCCAGAGCATCCGTCGGATTTTCCCCCTGCAGCAGGTACCGCACCAGCGCTGTCCTGCTGACCGCATCTGCGGGATTTGCAGCGACAAATCTGCGCAGGTTATCAATCGCTGCCGCAGACTCCTGAATCGGGCGTCCCGCCAGAATTCGCATCGCCAGTTCGGCGACTGTGAATTGCCTGCGTACGGCAACTTCATCCAACGCTTCTAACAGATCTGACCGACGCATTTGCAGTGCGTACAGCGAAATCAATTCCCGCAGTGGCGGCAAATAGTCCGGATCCGCAGCATGCGACTCACGGAAGCGACTCTCCGCGACAACCGCATCTCCCATCTGCACAGCAAGGGCACCCTGAGCAAATCTGGCTTCAGCAAGATCGTCATCGCTGATCTCTCTCAAACGCTCAGCCAACAGCCACGCCTGTTGCAGGTCGCCGCGATCCTGCAGAATCAGGATCATCAGCAGCGCGGCCCGGGTATTGGCAGGATCCTGCTGCAGCACCTGTTGCAGTCGAGCTTCCGCTGCAACAGCTCTTCCGGCCCGCAAAGCAGCCTCGGCGTACCGCACCTGGTCAGCGATCTCACGAGAATTCCCCGTCGTGACCGGTCTCTGCTTCAGCAACAGCCTGGCTGAAACGCTGAGCACCCCCGCCACCATCACTGATAACAGAAGCAGTTGCCATCTGCGGCGATTGATCTTCACTCTGTACACTCTCCACGAGCATGGCGAGGGGCGATTTGTTCCACAACCAGTGATCCCCCATCACATCCTATCGGCGGCGGTTCTGCTTTTCGACCGCAGCATCGCTGCAGGACATTTTGAGAAGCGCAATCAGCCCGCAGGATTGCCTCCGCGCCGCAAAAATCAGTGATTCGAGGGAGGCAGCGCCCCTCTTTGTGATTAGACTGTCGTGTCGAAACTACGTGATTAATTCATCCAGGAAACGACCTCGCTCCGTTCAGCCGCCTGAACTCTGATTGTCGTTTTTTCTCTCCATGGGCCAGCGAACGTCCAGCATGTCTTCCGGATCTGCAAATCTCCTGCCGGAACTTCGGTATCTGCTTGCCCGGTGCCGGGATCGCGCCCGGTCTCAGATCATTCGCCGCGGCTTTGCCGCGACAGCCATCGTCTTCTTCGCGGCAATCCTGTTTGCCTGTCTGGCAGACTGGATCCTGATCCTGTCATCGCCAACACGGCTGCTCATGCTGCTGGGCATTCCTGCCTGTTCAGCAATGACTGCGTGGCTGCGTCTGCTGCGACCTCTGCGGGTTCCCGTTTCAGAACAGGAACTCGCGGCAGCGGTTGATCTGCAATACCCCGGGCTGCAGGAATCCATCTCGACCCTCGCCACGACAGACCCAACCGATTCCGCATCGCGTGCGCTGTTGCAGGGGCTGCAGAAATCCGTGCGGCGGCAGCTCGAATCAATTCACCCCGGACGGATCATTCAGACCGAGGTCTCCCGACGACTCCTTCGAATCGCTGTTGCAGTCATCGTGCTGCTGGTACTGCCTGTACTGATCTGGCCCGACCCGACAAGCCTGCTGCTGAATCGCCTGCTGACTCCCTTCGCCAATCTTGAGTCACCAACGAGGTTGTTCTTCGAAGTTCCGAATGGCAGTCGGATCGTTGCTATCGGAGCGAACACAACAGTTGTGGCGATCCCCGGTTGGCGATCCGGCTCGGCAGGTCCTCTTCCTGACGCAGCAACGGTGGAGCTGATCTCCGCTCAGGCCGCAGCTGAGCAGCTGTCTCTCACCTGGAATTCGGAAAAGGGGCAGTTCGAAACGGTTATCAGAGACGTCCGCGACGATCTCCGCTACCGCATTCGCAGCGGTTCCGCAGTCTCAAAATGGCATCAACTGACCGCCGTGTCTCCACCCCGGATTGAAACCGCAGTGCTGCTTGAATCTCCGCCTGCATACTGTCTGAAGCCAGCGGTTGAGCATAACGGTGTCGTCGGTGAGCTTCGCATCTTTGAACGCAGCCGGATTGAAATTCAGCTCCGCTTCAACCAGGCGGTGGATACGTTTCTGTTGAAGTGGTCAGAATGGAAACCGCTGCCATCCGTAGCCACCAACGACAAGGATCGATTTCTGAAAGACCAGGAAGAAGGATTGCTCCCGGAAGAAATTGCCGCCCTCGCAGCCGGTGAAGCCATGGCCGAAGAACTCGAGCGCGAGTCTCTCTCCCCGGCCGATCTGACCACTACGGTTGCTCCCGATCGTCTCTCGGCCAGTGTTGCCTTTACCGCAACCGGCAGCGGCCGGATGGAATTCCTGCTCACAGACAACTCCGGACTTGCGAACCAGAACGAGCCGGAACGGCGGATCACACTGGTTCGGGATGCACCGCCGGTACTGACCGTAACCGGACTTCGAAATGGACTCGAAGTTCGTCCGGACGACAGCATTCCTCTGAGATATCAGGTCACAGACGACTTCGGCCTTGGCTCAGTTGAGTTCCTGATCGTTCACAACGAGAACGATGTCCTCAGCATCCCTGCCTCGCCCCTCATCCCCGGAGAAAAAACGGTCGAAGAGGAATTGCTCCTCGATCTGTCACAGTTCTCTGCGAAGTCGGGGGACCTTCTTGAGATCACGGCTGTCGCCACAGATCAGCGACCTGAACCAGGACCGCAATCGGTCACCGCTGGTCCGTGGAGCCTGATCATCTCTGAATCGGCAGCCCCGCTTGGCAGGGATGATCTCACCGAAGCAGATCAGCAACTGCTGGATGCACTTCGAGCGCAACTGGTCAAACTGGATGAAGACCTGCAACAGCTGGAACAGTCGCGTCAAACAGTACGCCAGAACTGGGGGCCGGATCGGCAGCAGGAAACAGCGCTGCTGGCAGAATCACAGCAAACCGCAGGCAACCGACTGCACCAACTGGCCGGGGAAACCGCAGCTCACCCGTTAATGCAGCAGCAGGCGGCAGATTTGTCCGCCCAGGCCGAGGCGTTGCGGAATGACACCGCAGCTGCCTTGTACGGAGCCGCAGAATCAGAATCGGTACCGGCCGGACAATTCCTGCTCGACGCTGCCGAAGAAATGCGATCCGTTCGTGCGAAACTGGCGAAGACCATCGATGAAATCCATCGGCTGGCCGACCTCGAGCAGGAGCTAACAGAACTCAATCGACTTGCAGTGAACGCTCAACAACTCGCCGAAGACTCCCGGCAATACCAGCAGCAACGTGATTCCGGAATCCCTCAGGAAGGACAAACCGAACAACAATTCCTTGATCAGCTGTTTCAGGAACAGATGCGACTGCAGTCGGAACAACAGCAACTCAGTACAGATCTGGCAGACCTGCTGCAGCGACAGCAGGAGTTGCTGCAGGCCGCCCGCGAAGCTCAACTGGAGCAGGCCGAGTTGATCAGCGAAGGTCTGCAGATGATTGCCGCCCGGCAGCAGAATAATGCAGACGGTATCAAAGCCTCTGCCGAGTCTTCATCAGCCACCGCACTGCTGCAGCAACTCCAGCAACAGCTGACCAGGCTGCACCAACAGGTCTCCGAACAGCAGCCCGGTATTGAACTCCCCGACCCTCTGCCGGTCAGCAGCATCGAACCTCAAGAACTGTCCGATGAAAGTGCGGATCACACCGATGTTCTCAACACGCTGAAGACGTTTGCCAAACAGCTCCGGCAGGCTGCCGAACAGCTTGCTGATTCCGACAACGAAACCATGCAGTCGGAGATCACCAATGTTGATCAGCTGCTGGAGGACCTTGTTGCAAAGCTGTCCGAACCCATCACACGGGAAGATGCTCCACCCCCAACGGCCGACGCTGATTCCCCTTCGCAAACGCCCCCGAATGCTGCCGTCGAAGCAGCAATGAAACTGCTGGAACAGGCGATACTCGCAACGGCAGAGTCCGCATCTCGGGACAATGGCACAGCCCGCTCAAAACACTCTGACGCAAAGACAGCAGCAGAATTGCAGCAGGCCATGCTGAAAGCCCAGGGCGGGCAATTTTCCGAAGCCGCACGAATCCTGCAGCAGGCAGCCGCAGTTCCGGAGGAAACGCCCCCCGGCGAAGAAGCCCCGATTAACAGCGTCCTGCGTAAACTTGCGGGCTCGATGGCCCAATTGCAAAACAGCCCCGCTGCACGACTGGAGATTCAGCAGCGGTCACAGCAGCAGATTGTGGATCAATCTCAGCCAGTGCCGGAAATGCTGCAGGATCTGGCAGAGCGCCTGCAGCTGCCCGCAATCGGACTTACACAGCAGGGGCAGGCTGCAACCGATGCGGCTGATTCCGCTTCCCGGGCGGTACGGGATGCTGTGTCCACGGCTGAACAACTTCAGCTGCAACAGATGACACAGGCCGGTCAGGACGCCGCTGCGGCAGCTGCACAGTTTCGCGAAGCCATCCAGCAGTCACTGCAGGCATCGACCGGTCCTCGTAATCCCGCCAACCCAGTCCCCACAGACGTCGGAGAAAGCGTCGGAGATGCACTCCACAGTCTGCAGCAGGCTGCTGAGATGATGCTGCAGGAATCAATGAATTCATCCGATTCGACACAGGATTCGTCACAGCAACCGACATCAGCAAATGCACAACAGTCGACGGGTGATCAACCCGGCGCCCCGGAACCGGGGCAGCAGGGCAGTCAGTCGTCCGCAGATGAACAGTCTCCCGGGAATCAACGCGGCGGCCCGATGCAGGAATCGTCCGGCCAACAGAATTCCGGTCAACCATCACCGTCCGCCGATCAGTCCGCTCGTGAACTGGCGCAGGCCGCTCGCTCGCTGCAGCAGGCGGCCTCACGGTCCATCCCCTCGCAGTTCACACCCGGCCAGCTCAGCAGTGATAACACCTCGAACCAATCCACAGCCGAATCGCGTGGCAATCCGGCACAATTCGACGGCCTTGACCCGCTCTCCAAACTTCTGCAGGGAACTCGGGGAAACTGGGGGCAACTGCAGGATCAACTTGGTGACGATGTTCGTGATGCAGGCCGTGAAGTACTCGACACCGAGTATTCTGAATTGATTCGGCGGTATCGAAAGAATTTGGCGGAGCATCAGAAGTAGACTGCACCGGAATCCGAATGATCTCTGATTCGTCCGACCTTTCCCTTTCCACACAGGAATCCCTGTTTCCGTGAATACCGGCAGCTCACATCCAGCATTGCGGACGATTTCCCACCCGCAGCCAACAGAACTGTTGCCGGCCATCCTGTCGCTGACTGCACAGCAACTGACAGACTGGCTCAGGGAGCAGGGACAACCAGGCTGGCGTTCCGGGCAAATCCGCCGCTGGCTGTTACAGCGACGGATTTCCTCTTTCGCAGAAATGACCGATCTGCCTGCGGCATTACGACAGACACTCGAACAGAGTTTCCGGTTTTGCTCCCTGGAACCTGTCGGACACCAGATTGCCACCGACCGCACAGAGAAACTGCTGCTGCGACTGCATGACGGTGAACTGGTGGAATGTGTCCTGATGCGGGAACCTGACCGTCGCACGATCTGCATCAGTACTCAGGTTGGCTGCGCGATGGGCTGCGTGTTTTGCGCCAGTGGACTGCTGGGGGTCAAACGCAATCTTTCCGGCGAGGAGATTGTTGAGCAGGTGCTGATGTTGCACCGACTGATGCCTGAAACAGAGCAAATTACAAATCTTGTTGTGATGGGAATCGGCGAGCCGCTGGCCAACTACTCTCCAATGATGACAGCCCTGAACCTGCTCACTTCTGACGAAAGTCTGGGACTCGGTGCCCGTCGAATTACGGTATCCACGGTGGGACTTCCAGAGAAAATCCGGGAGTTCGCTCGCAACGGCCAGCAGTTCAATCTGGCCATTTCGCTGCATGCACCGAATGACCAGTTGCGAACCGAGATTGTCCCGGTCAATCGCAACATCGGAATCCAGGAGATCCTGGCTGCTGCCGATGATTTCCACGCTGTGACCGGTCGTCGCGTCTCATGGGAATACGTTCTGCTCGCCGGTATCAACGATGCTGATCACCATGCTCAGCAATTGGCCGACCTGTTACGCGGGCGTGTCGCACACGTGAACGTGATTCCAATGAATGGTGTTTCGGAACTGGGAATGACGGCACCGGAGGAACCGCAGACACAGCAGTTTGTTGGCATCCTTGAGCGGGAGCACATTCCCGTGACGGTCAGAAAACGGAAGGGTGCTGATATCGATGCAGCATGCGGGCAGTTGCGACTGAATCGCACTCGCCAGGGAGACTGAGACCAGGGCACTGAACCAAAACGAACAGGCTCTGTTCATACGTGGGCGGCGGAAATCGTTGCCCCCAGCAGGTGACTCTCGCCCGGTTCCAGCCTCAGCTGATTTCGATTCACGCAGGCCGTTTCCACGCACAGCATTTCCGTCCACTCATCATCGCCAAAGTCGCCCATCCGAGCGCTCTTTTCGATCCACGGGTTCCACACTACAGTGGACTTCGCTCCACGCCCCCGGATTTGTAGCTGACGGTTTAATACAGGGTCGTGCACCACGACCTCAGACTGTGTATCCAGATAGATCCGATCCGTCTCGCCGCGGAATTTCAGCGGAGCGTTTTCCGGGGCACAAAGCTTCTGGTCATGCACTTTGTCAATGAACCCGGATTTCTCCAGTCCGGACACAGTGACCCTGCGGATGTCGCCCACCGCGAGGTAGGTATGCAGCGCGGCCTCGAACTGACACGCCGTTTCGGCACTGTCGGCCAGGGTAATCTTCAAGTCCAGCTCCAGACTCTTCGCCAATGTCACCCGACAGATCAATTCGAAGTCATCGCACTGCGTTTGCAGTACAATGAGCGGGCTGCCGGTTTCATGATCGCCGCAGGAGGTCACATCCCAGATCTGCGTTCGTACTCTGCCATGCAGCGGCAGGGAAGAATCCTGCGGGTGGGCGGCGAACCACGGAAAACAGATCGGAATTCCTCCGCGCAGCGGAAGTCCGGGTTGCAACGCGGACTGGCAACTCATCCAGAGGACAGGATCGTGCCCCGCCGGTCTCCACTCCGAAACATGGGCTCCCTGAAGCACTACTGTTCCTTCCGCTTCGGGCCCGCTGACATTCAGGCTGCTGTGTGCTCCTGGTCCACTGATCCTTGCAATCTTTCCCTGCATCCCGGAACACCTTGATTTGCTGAATTGCCCTGACCTGGCCACGGTCTTCTCCGTGAGTCTCTGCCGGCATCTTCTCGAACTGACACCACGATACCAGTCCTCGTCTCTTCCTACAGGTTTTGCGATCGCGGCATGCGGACTGTCGGAACTCGTGAGAGATGTGGAACACCGCCGGAAATGATTCTTGTCACAGAACGAAAATCAGGACAGAATCACGAAAGGAGTGGATGCTGATGATATGCATGACTGTGTCTGCTGACCAGAAGATCAGCGGATACGGAGCGAGGATGATGGAATGTCTGGCCACGACAAGCGCGGGTTGATTTTTGGGAAGCTCCAGGAGGAGTTGCAGTCTCAGCTTGATTCTGCGGCAGACTATCATTTCTTCGAAGCTCAGGCGGGCCTGAACGATCTGCAGGACGTGTCCTGCCTCGTGCTTGCTGATAAGGACGGACAGTATCTGCAAAACGCCCAGGCGGGCCTGCTCGGGGTTCTCGACGCTGTTCCGGAAGGACTGTGCGTCACCAATGAAGACTTTATTGTTCTCTGGCATAACGAGATTTTTCGCCGGCTGATTAGTGCTGATGCCGACCAGCCGCTGCTGCAGTCCAGTATTCCGGACCTGCTTGAGGCGGCCGATGACAACACGCTCGAGCAACTCGCACCACCTTCCGCAAAGGGCCTGTCGGTTCGGTACCAGTTCCGACGCGAAAACGGCGCGGTCCTGGCGCTGCGTATCAGTCGCCTGCCGGCAGACCAGAAGAACCTGCTGGTCACGTTGACGGACGTTTCCGCCGAGATGCTGCTGAAGCAAAAACACGAGGCGATCTATCGAGCCGGACTGGAACTGGGGAATCTGTCACCCGACGACGTCGCCAGTATGACTCCCGAAGAACGAGTTGCCCTGCTGACCGATCAGATCCTGCAGCTGACTCAGGAAGTGCTTGGCTACGACCGCTTTGAACTGCGGCTGTTGAATCCCGAAAGTACCGAGCTGGAGCCGCTGTTGGAATTTGGCATGTCACAGGAAGCAGCGGAACGACAACTGTTCAGCTCTGAGTCCGGCAATGGGGTCACCGGCTTTGTGGCATTCAGCGGGCAGAGTTACCTCTGCGTCGATACCAAGAGTGATCCACTGTACCTCTCCGGTGCCAGCGACGCGCGCAGTTCGCTGACCGTCCCGCTGATGATTCGCGATACCGTTCTGGGAACATTCAACGTCGAAAGTCAGGGCACTCTGGCCTTCGATCAACAGGACCTCGATTTCTTTGTTCTGTTCAGTCGTGTGGTGGCCAGCGCCCTGAATCAGCTGCAATTACTGGAAGTCGAAAAAACAATGGCCGCGACCGCCAATACGGATCGACTGCGGCGGGAAGTTGCTGAACCTTCCGACGAAATTTTGAAGGCGACAACGTGGATTCTGGAACGTTACATCGGCCATGACCCGGACGTCTGCGAGCGACTGCATCTGATTGCCGATCGTATTCGACGGATTGCCTCCAATGTTGGCAATGTCGAAGAGAATCAGTCGGGACCGGGACTCAAGACCGGAATCACCAGCAGGCCGCCTCGACAGCTGCTCAAGGGGCAGCGGGTGCTCGTCGTCGATCAGGACGCCATCGCTCGCGAGGATGCTCACAACCTGCTGGGGCAGATGGGATGTCAGGTCGAAGCTGTTCAGACAGCGACCGACGCCCGGTCGATGCTTCGCAATTACAGTTATGATGTCATTTTGATGGACATCAATCTCAGCGATGCCAGTGGCTACGAATGCTTCAGCCAGCTGCGGCAAATCAATCCCAGTGTCCCCATCATCATGATGACCAGCTTCGGTTATGACTCCACCCACTCCATCATTCGTGCTCGTCAGGAGGGAATGAAGGCGGTGTTGTTCAAACCATTCCGGCGGGCACAAATGCTGGACGAGCTGGAGAAAGCACTGACACCTGCGAATGCCAAAGAAAGCAAAGACGGCTGATCGGATCGACCAACCAGCCGCCTGCCGGGCCTCTGCCTGCAGTGATGTCACCCGTTCTCAGCGTTGTGATGACCACGATTACCGGGCAGCCTCCAGCTTCAGTGCCGTCCGGACGAGGTCCGGAAGATATTTCATCGGCACGGAACCCTGATTCAGCACGGCTTCGTGGAATCTGCCCAGACTGAACTGATCGCCCAGCTCCCGCTGCACCTGCATGCGCAGTCGGTAATGAGCCATTCGCCCGGCAAAGTAAGTGCTCAGCTGAGTGGAACTTTGCTTTGCTCGAATCACCTTCAACTGTGCTTCACCCAGTGACTGATAAGCCTGCACTGTCAGCAGTTCCATCGCTTCTTCATCTGTCATCTGTGTGCAGTGCATGCGGTAGTCCAAAATCGCATTCACAACCGCGCGCAGATAAAACTTCAGCTGATTCAGTCGAAGTTGCAGACTGCCTTCTCCATAGCCCTGATCCAGCATCATCTGCTCGGTGTACACAGCCCAGCCTTCAATGAAAACGCCTGACTGCAATACACGTCGAATCAGCGACGGGCTGCGATTGCTGTACTCCAGTTGCACATAGTGCCCCGGCCATGCTTCGTGAATTGTCAGCACCTGCAGCATATGACGATTATATTCTTCCAGGAAACTCCGCACCCGTTCTTCGCCCCAGGCAGCCGGTGGAGGACTGACCGCATAGGAGCTGATCCCCTCCGGATCCAGCGGCAGGGCTGAGTCCAGATAGGCAAGCGAGTTTCCTCGACGAAACTCAGGCATCTCGATCACCTGGCAGCGATCGGGATCCGGCAGTGTCAGAATATCCTGCCTCGTGATGAATTCCTTAATCCGTCCAACAGTGGCCCGAGCGTCATCAACAAGGTCTTCCGGTTTACCGTGCTCCTTACTGACAGCGGCAATCACCAGACTGATGGTTTCCCGCCGTCCGGCCGCATCATCCGGTGGCAGCGGACGGCCGGAATAATAGCTGCTCCAGAGTTGTCTGGAAACGAGATACAGCTCGTCCTGAACCCGGTCAAACTCCTGCAGCGCATCATCGAGAAGTTCTCGCGCGGACACGCCGGCGTTCAGCACCAGTTGCAGCTTCTCGCTGAATCGAGCTGGCCCCAGACGCCATTCTCCATTCGCTCGCAAACGCCGGCTGTCGAGCAGAAATGCCTGATGCTCCTGCAGTGCCGGCAAAATCGCCGTCGTCGCCGCTCGCAGTTCTGCCAGCTGTTCTGTTTCGCCAACAAGGTCAAAAATGCTCTGCTCGTAAAACCGAATGGCCCCTTCATTCTGGAGGATGGCCGTCTCAAGGATCGTCGGTGGTGACTCCCGCAGGTTTTCGCGAGCTGTGCGAACAATTCGAGGAATCTGCTGCATGCGAGCAATGGCGTTGCGAATGTTCTCTTCCTGTGGAAGCGTTGACTGAACCAGCAGCGAATACACCGAGTCCGTGATGTAGCGTCCGTAGGTTCGCGGATCTTCTTCAAATGGCCGCGTGTTCTCCGCCAGCCAGATGCTGCGATTCAGGTCGTCTCGCAAAATCTCAAAATCCACCCGGCCAGCAGCGGTCAGCTGATCGAGCGGAATTTCCCGAGGCAATCGACGCAGCGTATCACGATCGTGCTGCAGCCACTGCTGACGCGCCTCCGCAGAAACGTCGTCAAGCAGATGGTCGAAGCGATGGTCGCCCAGCATTGTGGCTTCGTAAGGCCTCAGTCGAAAATTCTCTTCCAGCCACTCGCGAAAAAACGCTTCCAGTTTTTTGTCCGCACTGCCAGCCTCGTCAGCTCGACAGAATCCGGTGAGCAGGCTGCAGATTACAGTGCACAGCAGGAATCCCCGCATCTCGATCTCTCCTCTGTTCATCATCAACAGGAACCGGTTTCAGGGCACAACCTGGCGACCCAACCGCAGCGTAACTGTTGATGATACGAAGCACAGACTGACGAGTGAGATTTGCGTCGGTTTAGACCAGCACCAAAATCGCCAGCAGCACGTTAAACAGATTGAAGAGCAGGTGCACCAGCACAACGGTCAAATAGCTGCGCCGCTGCAGATATGTGTAACCCAGCACAAAGGCCAGTGGAAGCAGAGCAATCCCGTCGGGGATGCCGTGAGCCATCCCGAACAGTAACGCTGTGATTGCCGGTGCAAAGCGAGCCAGATTTGTACGCAGCAACCCGCCCAGAATCACCACACGAAACTGCAACTCTTCTGCCAGAGGTGCCATAAAGACCGCAGCAACCCCAATCATCAGCATCATCTTCTGACCTGCTTCGGTTTGCAGAATCTCCAGCAGCGGATTGTTTCCAGGTACTTCCCCCGTCACCTTTGTCATCAGGACAACCATGAGCAAACGCAGAATCATGGTGGGAAGATACACAACAAGCGCAACTTCACCCGCCACAAGAAGCTCTTCCCGGACTGAAACACGATTCAACGAAGCCGCCTCGTCCGCCGAACGAACCGCTTCGTCGCCACCAACCTCAGCGGGGTCTTCAACATCAGCGGCGACCAGCTCAGACCATAATTCTGCTGACGGCACAGTGACATCGGTATCCAGTTGCTGTGTCTGCGGATCAAATCGCGGAGCGTGACGCCGAAGATACATTGCCAGTCCGAGACAAAGCATCAGCATCAGGTTCATGCCCACCGTCTGTACGACGATATTGCGGGCCATCTCTTCCGCTTCTGCATCAGGGATCGGATTCACTTCACGATCGTCAATCGCACCGCTGTCTGTCGGCTCAATAACGCCCTCGTCAGGGTCACCAGCTTCGCTGTCAGCTGTCGTCGGCGTCCGGGGACCGTCACCCTCGCCCGTCTCTGAGAAGGTCGTTGCCAGGACCAGCCCGACAAGAGCGATGGAAAAAATCAGAATTGCCGCGGTCAACCCAAAAGGCACAGCAAAAATTCGCCGCTTTGACTGCTGCAGCAGGGGAACGCCGCGGCGAAAGCGTTCGATCCAGGAAATCCCGACAGCGAAGCTGGCTGAACCAGCAGCCATGACCATCAGGCCAGCGATAATCCGCGTCGGCGTCAGCTCTTCCGCCCCCGGCATGGCTGCAGCGGCATCGCCATTCTCAACCTGCAGCAACAGCAGTAAATCAGACAGGATTTCCATGGCAGGTCTGCTCCGGCAGGAGAAAACGATCCGGATGGTGGAATTGAGATCGACAGACTCGCCACGACGTGGCGGCAGACATACGATTTCCAAAACTAGCACATCAACCGGGAGTCATCAGCAGTGTCGACTATTCTTGACGAAATCATCGCACGGAAACAAAAGGAAGTTCTAATTGCACGGAAGGCGCGTCCGCTGGAGCAGATTGAGGAAACACTTCCTGATCTTCCCGAACCACGCGGGTTTCTTCAGGCGCTGCGCCGGGCGCATTCCCCGGCTCTGATCGCCGAAATCAAGAAAGCGTCGCCCTCAGCAGGGTTGATTCGGGAAGATTTCGATCCTCTCCGGATCGCCCACGAATACGAAGCAGCCGGAGCTGCCTGTCTCAGCGTTCTGACTGATGAGCACTACTTTCGCGGACACCTCGACTATCTGCGTCAGATCACAGGCAGCGTCTCGATCCCCGTGATGCGCAAGGAGTTCATCATTGACCGCCACCAGATTGCGGAAGCCCGCGAAGCCGGTGCAGACTGTGTACTGTTGATCGCTGAATGCCTGAATGATCATCAGTTGAATGATCTGTATCAGTATGCCCGACAGCTGCAACTGGATGTTCTGATTGAACTGTATGAACCGGAGAATGTTCCGCGGGTACTGGCAACCGGTACGGAATTACTGGGTGTCAACAATCGCAACCTGCGGACATTCGTGACCTCACTGGAACACACATTCACCATCCGCAAACAGATCCCTGATCACATCCTTTTCGTGAGCGAAAGCGGCATTCGCACTCACGATGACCTGATCCGCCTGCGATCACATCAGGTGGGCGGTGTGCTTGTGGGCGAAAGCCTGATGCGCCAGACCGACATTGGCGTTGCTGTCAAAGAACTGCTGCACGGCTAAGAAAAAAGCACTGACCAGGCGTCAGTGCTTTTTGCATTCAACGTCATCTGCGCGGCGCCGCTAATCAATCCTGCTCGACAACCCAGATGTTGCGATAAACAACCGGATTTCCGTGTCCCTGCAGATAAATGACGTCCGGACCAGGACCTTCAGGATTCTTCCCGGGGGTGCCGTGAGGAAGTTCCAGATCCTTGTGGATCAC
>Ga0213858_10000687_pt1 | contig 16062 bp, 14 predicted proteins | sample PICome_FD_160122 | JGI IMG/M metagenome (GOLD analysis project Ga0213858, IMG submission 160122) | Coastal seawater microbial communities near Pivers Island, North Carolina, United States - PICO245 | ecosystem: Environmental > Aquatic > Marine > Coastal | place: USA: North Carolina | collected... | reverse complement strand
GGAGCTAGATTTTGGGGAAGAGGACGTTGAGTTTGCAGATAGAGGAAGATTATTAGATCTAGTTGAGAAAATTCAGGTGGTCATTTCTAAATTAATCAAGTCATTTAATTATGGAAACGTTGTAAAAAAAGGTGTCGCAGTAGCCATTGTGGGAGAACCAAATGTTGGAAAATCAACATTACTCAATGCGCTGTTAAATGAAGATAGAGCAATTGTGAGTGATATTGCCGGTACAACCAGAGATGTAATAGAAGATAAGATTACAATTGAAGGCATAGAATTTAGATTTATTGATACAGCTGGATTAAGAGAAACTTCAGACACAATAGAAAGTATCGGTATCAACAAAACTAAAGAGCAGATTGAAAAAGCCAATATCGTTTTATTCATTGCTGAAATAGCTGAAGACCATCATGCTATTATTAAAGACTATAAAGCTATCCCGATTAAAGACAACCAAGCTTCAATAATACTATTGAATAAAATTGATCAATTTCATACCTGCCATGCTTACGATGTAGAAGAAGCTGTAAGCACTTTCACCGGTAGAGTGCCGTGCATTGCATTTTCAGCAAAAGAAGGGACAGCAGTAGAAAGAATTAAAAACAAACTAGTTGAGATCATTAAATCAGATAGAATTGCAGATGTAAGTACTGTTACAAACTTGAGACATTATGAAGCGCTCAAAAAAGCCAATGATGCTTTAGATGCAGTTGTGAAAGGTATTAATAGCGGTATTACTGGAGATTTTGTGGCTATGGATATCAGACAATCCTTGCATCATCTAGGAGAGATCACCGGCGAGATTAATACCGATGATCTTCTAGATAGTATTTTTACTAGGTTCTGTATTGGAAAATAGAAAACAGAACACTATTTATTATTTACCCTCCTAAATTATAAGACAAGCCAAAGAAGTAACCTAGTTCGTATTGATTCTGTGTCGGTACTAAAGAAGCGTCTGAGGAAAAACTATCCCCTGCGTTGAAACCTTGACTTAATCTTTCTGCTTGACCAGTCATTACACCACCACTAAGAATCACTCTACTTCTTTTACCAATAATTACACTAGGTCCTGCCATGAAAGAAATCGATGACAAACTATTTCCACTTGATATTGGGAACCCTACTCCTAATGAGCCACCTAATGAAACATTACCACTTGATTGCTTATAGAAATGTACAAATGAAGTCAGCATTGGCAGAATTTCATCTTTATCGTTCGCTGCAATTTCGCCATCTCTTATATAGTACTCTTGCAAAGGATCAGAAAATCCAGCAAAGCTTATTCCTACCGAAGGATTTACATGAATACCTCCAGAAACCTCCACTTCAATAGGAGCTTTAGAAATAGCTTCCGCTCCATCAGCTAAGGCATCACGCTTGACAAATCTTACATTAAATTGTACAGCATCTCCCCTAGCTGGTGATCTAAAAGTATATGAGAAATCATTGTTCATTATAGCTTCATACTCATATCTTAAATCAGCTAGATATTGTACATCTTGTACATCAGACTTCTGGATTAACTCTTCTAATGTCGCTAAATCCTCGTCAGTTGCTTTGATAACATCTTTACTAGACTTATTGACCTGTTTAATACTTTGATTTATAAATCCAATGTTTTTCTCAACATCTGGAATTGCGGTAAATCTCGATCCGATATTTTCCAATTTATTGATTTGTTTCTCATAGGTGTTTTTCTTCTTCTTAAGTTCAATATATCTATTGTTCATTAAGCTTTTCATATCAGAACGTTCAATCACATACTTAAGATCAACTTCTTCTACCTTTTCAACATTAAATACTTTTCTTAAATATTCATTTGCCAAACTCTTAATCTGCTCAGGCTTAAGCTCTGCATTGTATTTTAGTTTTTCAATCTCATTAGCCACTAAACCATAAATCTTTCTCGACTCAACTTCATTCTTTACTTCATTACTAATATCAACCAGCTCTGTTTCTGTGGTTTTAATATTAGTCAATGAATTATTAAACTCAAGTTGCAATGCCGCTAGTGCTGAAGAAGATTCTGCTTGTGCAAAGCCCATAATAAACCCATCACCCTCCTCATCAAAAGATTCTCCATCATAGATATCTACTGGCTCGTACCCTGAGCCCCCGCCTGAAGACAATAGACTAAATGAAGGAATACCTGTGTCTCCCATCAAGGCAGCTAAAGGGTTACCCCTAACATCGCCCGAAACAGATGAAATTATTTCAGTTTCATTTACTGTTACTTCAGCTTTATAAATATAATTATTGAAATTTTCGACATGTAAATAAACATTGTTACCCCTCTTAGCCATCGGCTTATGAGTCACTTCTCCGTTTACTTCATATCTAAGGATTTCGGTTTGAGTATCGTAATAAATATGCAGATCCTGTGCGCTTAAGAAGCAGAATGTAAAAAGCATAGAGATACTTAGTAGAATTTTATTGGTCATGGTACATTTTATTTGTGGACAAATACTTTTTTCGCTTTGCTAAAAAATGGGGTCTTTACTTTCACAAAGTAAATACCTCCGTCGGTAAGTACGTAATCTTTTGACAAAAGTTTGTCTTGGTAGGAATCTGAACTTAAAAGAACACCGTTGATCATGTATAGCTCTATTAATACATCTGTCTCTAACAATAACTCTACCACCACTTTAAAAGTTCCATTTGAAGGGTTTGGTGATATGTTAAAAAAAGCAAAATTTGAATCATCGAATATATCTCTTCGGCAAGTTAAGATTTCTACTTCCTTAATTATTGATTCATTCTTACAATCTTCTTCCGTGGCTACTAGCTGCACTTCATAAATACCTGGATCAGTATAAGAGTGAGTCGGATCTCTGTCAGTACTCATATTTCCATCACCAAAATCCCATAGATATGAGTCAGCCTCCTCTACAATTTCTGAAAAGTATGTATGACTAGAACTGCTGACCATTCTGACTCAATCACTAAAGGTAGCTTTGTAACATCAGTTAAACTAATATAGATGGAATCAGAATAAAGTTGAGAAACAATAGCTTCTACTAAAGCATTTTTGTATTCGCTTCCTTGTGAAGCTATTAACAGCTTGGTGTCCAATTCAGGATCATTCCATTCACGGTCAGCAATCACATCCATATAAGTGACCTTGGAGTTCCAAGTATAAAAAATACAAAATGCTATTAGAAAGACAATTAGAAACCTGCCAATTATTGTAAGCGTTTTGGAGTACATTTTACAACACGATGATATCAGATTTAAATTGATTAAAAACTAAAATTGGTATAGGACTTCTATTCAGCATTTTAGTCGTTAAACTACTATGGAATAACCTATCGAAAATAGATGTTGTATGGGTGGTCATGGCTAACCAGTCTCCCTGGTGTTCGTCGATGAAATTTAGTAAACCTTTTGCCACATCAGATTCGACAATATCATAAAAGTCGACCATTGAATAATTCAGTTCTGAAGCTATGGATTTAAGTTTAAGTTTATTTTCCTCTTGAAGATCAGCTTGAGAACCAACATGGACAATACTAACATTTGAATAATACCTCTCTGCTAAGTCAACAACATAATTGATCGTCTTTGAATCATTCCCTTTTAGATCGGTCGCATAAACTAACTTATTGGGATAAATATAATTCACCAAAGGTGGTATGATCAACACAGGTGATTTTGATCGGCGTACGATTACACTTGCCACGCTTCCCATAAAGAGATTGAGATTTGAAGTGGAGCCATGTGTACCCATAACTGTTAAGTCAACATCATTAGCCTCTTGATATTTCAATATCTGTTCATGTGCTTCACCTTCAACTGAATGATGTACCCAGTCCATATCACTCAGTAAGTACTCACTAAAATATTTTTGCAGATTATTTCTTGATAAAGCATATTTTTCTTCATGCATCCGCTTCATAGTCTGTTGACTTGATGTAAACATACTGGAAGGCGCCCCCAAAGGAACTGTGAATACATTCAGAATATGAAGTTTTGCGTTGTGCTTCTGAGCCAAATCCAACGCATAAGGAAACGCCTGAGCTGAGCTTTCCGAGAAATCAGTAGTGTATAAAATATGCTTTATCATTTGATATAGATTTTCTGTGTTTTATGTTAGTAAGGAAATGAAGTTTTTGGATTCTTCAAATGATAATTGTTCAGTTTAGGCATGACTCTCGTCATTATACATTCTATCTTTCTTTAGCTAACTTAGATTAATTAACTAAATCAAAGAATTATATGATCATTCATGATTTTACGGAAGTCCATTCAGTTATGAACCAATTTATCTCTGAACTAAGAGATGTGGAAATTCAAAAAGATAGGATGCGGTTCCGCAAAAACATTGAGCGGATCGGTCAAATATTAGCTTTTGAATTAAGTAAAACATTAAGCTACAAAGAGACAAGTATAAAAACTCCTTTGGGTACTAAACTGATGTCATTACCAACTGAAGATATGGTCTTATGTTCAGTTTTAAGAGCAGGTTTACCATTACATCAGGGGATGTTGAATTGTTTTGATCAGGCTGAAAATGCATTCATTTCAGCTTATCGGTTGCACAGAGACGATCCTGAAGAATTTGAGGTTGTTGTCAAATACCTTGCAGCACCATCTTTGGAGAATAAAACACTGATCTTAACAGACCCAATGCTTGCCACAGGTAAAACCTTGGAGAATGTGTTGAAAGCTCTAAAAAAGCATGGTACACCAGCTAAGATCCATATAGTCTCAGTAATAGGCTCTCAGGTCGGAGTTAACTATATCCAATCAATATTCCCATCAGACACACATCTCTGGATAGCTGCTATTGATCCTATTCTCGATAGAAAAGCATATATAATCCCAGGTCTTGGAGATGCAGGGGATCTGTCTTACGGGATGAAATTATAACTTAAACTAATTAACAAAATCCAAAGGTGATTTCTTCTATCTGATTCCAATCTAGGTATTCAAAATCTTTTTAAATATCTGTACCCCCTCGACTTTCTTAGATATTAATCTCATGATGAATATTCAAAATAATCATATTTAATATATTTTACTGCTCCCACAATAGAAATTTCAGACCTTGGTGTCCAATAATTTTCCTCTAAAGATTTGTGCGTCATGGCATAGACCTCCTGATGTTCTTCTTTTTTGTCTCTTATTACCGCAATACACACAGAAAATAAGCTGAATCCATATCATTGAGTAATCCAAAATATTTTATGATATAATCTTCAGTTGATTTTTGTTATTTATGAATGTGTATCTAGGTACCAATAAAGACAAGGTCATAATTTGCTGGAGAAGGAGGGTCTTTCTTCGCACTTGCTATAAGAAACTGATGAGGCACATCTTGTAAAACCTCCTCCGTGAATCTGGATATCTTTCTAGTATGCCCATCCGCTGTGCCATATATTATCAGATTCTGGATATTTGAGTTTTCGTTTCTTTTATTTATTTTTTTCCTTTTTCTTTTCATTAAAATACTTTCTGAAAAACCAATTCCTTCTGAGTGCCAATAAATTCTGATCCAACTTGGCTGAACTGGAATCAATATTTTCCAGGATTTCTTTTATTTGTCTTTCTGCATCCTCATCCTTCAACAAAACCCCCAGAGCCCCTTTCCCTTCGTTTATATCAGTAGACAAAGCTTTGATCTCTTGTGTGATGGCATTGATACTTTCAACTGACTTTGCAAGATTTGAAAAAGTAGGTTTGATTTGATGGTCAAGCATACTATCTACTCCTGCAACCAAAGATTCTATATCCATCGACAAAGTAGAGTCTGTAAGCATATAACCTAGTAATCCTTTCCCCTCCTTTAAGTCTAAAGTTATCTGATTCATCTCTGAACTCATTGCCAATAATGCATCTGAAGTATATTGCACATTATTTAAAGAAGCATTTACCTTGTCTGAGAATGAAGCATCATTTATCAGCTTACTGATCAGTCCTTCACCATCATTGATCTTATTGGTTATCTCCAGTAAGTTTTTTGATAGAATAGCTATGTTATCATTTGTATCATCCAATGTTTCTAGCATTTTACTCATTGGTGCAGATGTCTTAGTTGTTAAAAGATAACCGTCTTCTATCATTGGTGCCTGACCCTTTCCAGGTACTATATTAATTAACGAGGCACCAACCAATCCATCCGTACCAATACTGACCAAAGCGTCTTTTTTCATATTTTTCTGAACTGAGGTCATCACATTCATTCTTACCCGTAATGTTGTATCATCTAGGATTTCTATATCTTTTACACTACCAACATTAATACCCATAAACCTGACATTGTTGCCTGCTTGTAGTCCACTTACATTTTGAAAGTCAGCATAGACCGTAATATTATTTCCAAACATATTTTTTTTACTGCCAATGGCATATACTCCAAATATAAAAAGGCTAAGACCCAGGATAACAAATACCCCCAGTTTTATCATGTCAGTTTTATGTTTACTCATAACAAATCATATTATTTTCTTTCAATAATAAAAATTTTCCTTATTTAAAAAATGCCTTGACTTTAGGATCTTCTACTTTTGCCAATTCAGAGTAAGTCCCTTCAGCATAATTAATACCATCAAACAAAATGATCATTCGGTTTGATAAAACTCTTGCACAATCCATATCGTGTGTGATGATTAATGAAGCAGTATTATAAACTTGTTGAACATCTAATATTAAGTTGATGATCTCCTTTGCCGTTATGGGATCAAGACCGCTGGTTGGTTCATCATACAAAATGATTTTGGTCTTAGGATCAAGGTTCTGGCAAGAGCAACTCTTCTTTTCATTCCACCTGATAATTCTGAAGGCATTAGATCAATAGCATGCTCCAAGTCCACACTTCTCAATGCCTCAATGATCAATGTCTGTTCGTTCAATCCTTTCATTCTTTTTGCGTGCCTTCTTAAAGGAAATGCTAAATTCTCTCTGACCGTCATTGAATCATACAATGCACTCCCTTGGAACAGAAATCCTACATCAGTTCTTAAAAGATCCAGATCTTTTCTTTCAAGATCCTTTATCTCCTTTCCTAAGACTTTTATATTTCCAGTATCATAATCCATCAATCTAACTATGCACTTGAGTAATACCGATTTACCAGAACCAGACTTTCCTAATATTACTACATTTTCAAGCTCAAATAACTCAAGATTGAATCCATTCAAAACATGATTATCTCCAAAAGATTTCTTCACATCTGATATCTCAATCAAAGCTTGCTTTCTATTATTGATTATTTCAGCGGTTATATTTTTCTTTTGATGATCCATATTATAAGTCGTAAAATATATCAGAAATTAAAACCACAATGAAGTCCATAACAAATAACAATATTGATGATAATACAACAGCAGAATTTGCAGCAGAACCGACTCCCGCTGTTCCTTTACTCGAAGTATAGCCTTTGTAACACCCTACAATACCGATGATAAACCCAAAGAAAAAAGTTTTGATTGTAGATGGTATTATATCTACATATTCGAGACTTTCAAAAACTTGACTAAAATATAAAGTCATAGTCACCTCACCTTTTGTGTGCTCTACTAACCAGGAACCAAGTAAAGAAATAGCATCTCCAACTACAGTCAACAAGGGTAACATAAGAGTTATTCCTACAACACGAGTGACAACCAAATACTTGAATGGGTTAGTTCCAGACACTTCCATTGCATCAATTTGTTCTGTAACTTTCATTGACCCTAATTCAGCTCCAATGCTGGATGCAACTTTTCCAGCACATACCATTGCTGTAATCATTGGACCAATTTCTCTAAGGATAGATATACCAACCATTGATGGTATCCAAGTCTCAGCTCCAAATTCCATCATGGTCGGTCTGGATTGTAAGGTTAATACTAAACCCATAATGAATGCAGTCATTCCAACTAAAAATAAGGACTTATAACCCAATAGCAAGGATTGTCTAAACATCTCTTTCCATTCAAACGAATTTGAAAATAATTCTCTAGAAAATCTTAAAGTAAACGAGCTTAACTTTCCTGTTTCGAACAAGAAATCCCTAAGCTGTCCAGTAAACCTTCTAAAAATGTTTTCAATCATTTATCGCCATATTAAAATTTGGACATAAATCTATTCATTAACTCCACATTCTTAAGTGGCAGATTACAAAGAAGACATAAAATACAGATTTTCCAGATGAGCAAAATCACCTAGCTTAATGATACTAGTACAGAATTAATATAAGGTTTGGTCTCCTGTCCAAGTTTTTAATGATTAGAAGATCTTTTAAACATTACGTTTAGCAACACACCTGCTATGATTACTGTAATTCCCAAAATCGGCAGGAGTGAATATGACTCTCCGTATAAAATATAAGCTAGGCCTAATGCAAAAACCAATTCCATATATTTAAATGGTGCTAGTACCGTTGCTTCTGATTCTTTAAACGCCAATGTCATGAATATTTGACCGACCATGCCAGTAATACCTAATAAAGCTATCAGTATATACCTTTCAGGCTGTGGCCAAATCCAGTATGGATAAAAGAGTAATCCACCTAACATACCAAATACCATAAAGTAATTTATAATTGTCAGGTAGTGTTCTATAGCGCTAAGAAATCTCACCAGTACAAAAACAGCACCTACCAGAATCGCTGAAATTATTAGCAATATAAAACTCAAGTTGTCTATTCTTAAATCAAAGCCTTTCAATACTAAAACACCAGAAAAGGCCAGAACAAAGCTCAGCCACTGTTTTGCGTTTACTTTTTCGTTCAAAAACTGAATGGCTAGTAAAGCGCCAAAAAATGGTCCTAAGTATCTGATAGATACAGCAGAACCTAAGGGAATTCTTTGGATGGCAAAAAAGAAACAACTCAGAGAAATCATACCCACTACTGATCTTAAAACCAGTAACTTTTTCTGCTTGCCTAAGATAGAAACACCTGTAAAGATCATGTAGGGAAAGATGAGTATAAAAGTACCAATAGACCGAAAAAACACGACCTGCATAGGGTGGAATTCTATCAGCTCCTTCGCAATAATATTCATTATAGAAAATGAAAATGTTGCTAATAAAATTAAACCGATGCCTTTCCTGGAGTTGTTCATTAACAAGTTTTCGACACAATTTCTCGACTTAGTAGAGAAAATTTTTAATTAAAATTAAAAGATTAAATTATCATTAAGGAATTGTTTTATATTTTTCATAGCCTAAATTTGGTATAAAGCTACAAAACCGTTTTAAGTATAAATCTCATTTTTAATAAAAAAGACTACTTATGAAAAAATTACTTTTCGCAGGCTTGATGCTACTCTGTGCTATAGGCATCAATGCACAAATTACCACAGCAACTTTAAGTGGTAAAATTGGTAGTGAAAGTGAAGGAGGCCTATTAGGCGCCACTGTTACTGCTACACACAATCCATCTGGAACCTTTTATGGAGTGACTACTCTAGATGACGGTTCATATTACATTCCTAATATGAGAGTAGGTGGACCATATTCAGTAAGTGTAAGCTATATTGGATATAAGGAAGAAACAATTAATGATATTTATTTGTCTCTGGGTCAAAGATTTCCACTAAACATCACCATGAAGCAAAAAGGTGTATTAGTGGATGAAGTGGTAATTTCTGGAGAAATAGATCCAATTCTAAATGGAGAAAGAACTGGAGCAGAAACAACGATTAACAGAAATCTTCTGGACAATCTACCAACCATTTCAAGGTCAGCAGCAGATTACACCAGATTAAATCCAATGGCAGCAGAAGGAGGCTCGTTTGCTGGTAGAAATGATCAGTTTAACAATTACTCGTTAGATGGAGCAATTTTTAATAACCCTTTTGGTTTAGACGCTGCTACACCTGGTGGACAGGCCAATGCTCAACCAATTTCTCTAGATGCTATAGAGCAGATAAGCGTGAACATCGCTCCATATGATGTCACTCAATCTGGATTTACTGGCGCCTCGATTAATACGGTTTCTAAATCTGGAACCAATGAATTTTCAGGGTCTGTTTTTGGGTTCTTCAGAAATGCTAATATGACGGGAGGAACTGTTGATGGCGATGAAATCTTTAAAGGAGATCCTAAGCAAACTCAATATGGTTTCAGCGTAGGTGGACCAATTATTAAAAACAAGATTTTCTTCTTCGCAAACTTTGAGGCTGAGGACAGATCTGATCTAGGATCTTTATGGGTGCCTTCTGGAGGTGCAGGAGATGGTAATGAAGCAAGAGTTGCCTTAGAAGATATGTCTTTAGTATCCGGATTATTAAGCGACAGATTTAATTACGACACGGGTTTAAGTCAAGGCTACCTTCATGATGAAGACAATATTAAAGGCTTATTAAAATTGGACTTCAACTTAAGTGACCAGCATAAATTATCAGCAACTTATAACTTTTTAGATGCTTACAACGATAATCCTGCTCACCCGTCAGCATTAGGAAGGAGAGGTCCTGATTTTCAAACACTTCAGTTTGAAAATAGCGGCTATATAGTTAATAATAAAATACAACAGTTCAGAGCAGAGTTAAAATCATTATTTGGCAACAATATTAGTAATAAATTCACTGTTGGTTACACCCACTTTGATGATTTCAGAGAGGCAAAGTCAAGCCCTTTCCCAAGTTTAAACATAACAAAGGATGGCATTAGATACATTGTTGCTGGTCATGAACCATTCTCTATAAACAATAGACTGGATCAGAAAGTATTCCAAGTTAAAAATGAAGTAAACATCTTTTCTGGAAAGCATAATTGGACTTTTGGTGCTGCCTTTGAGCGATTTAATTTTGATAACTCGTTTAATTTAGGTGCTTACGCCGGAGCGTTCTTTGATCAGGAAATAGATATTGCAAATATTGAAGATTATATAACCTCTGGTCAATTAGATGATGCTGTTGCAGGTGCCCAAGCTACTTTTGATGACAATAATGAAAATGACACATGGGCACTGGCAGAAACAAATCTTGGACAGTTTTCATTATATGCACAGGATAACCTTCAGTTAAGCGATCAATTAAATGTGACACTTGGTTTAAGAGTGGATGTACCATTGTACTTTAATACAGCAGATTTAATTCAGGAGAATATAGATAGAAATTGTTGCTATGATCCAAGCATCACTTACTTTGATGAAGAAGGTAACCCTGTTACGTTCGACCATACAACACTTCCTAAAAGAACACCATTAATAAATCCTAGAATTGGCTTTAATTATGATATGAATGGTGACAGAACTGCTCAGCTCAGAGGTGGTACTGGACTTTTCTCTGGAAGATTTCCATTTGTTTGGATAGGTAACCAAGTGGCAAATCCTAATTTCTTCTTTTATAATATGACTGACCCTGAGTTTAAATTCCCACAAGTATGGAGAACTAGCTTAGGTTATGACAGACAATTTGGAGATGGTTGGATAGCAACTGTAGATCTACTATATACAAAAGATATTCAGGCACAAGTTGTAAACAACTATGGTCTTAAATTACCTACTGGAAGCTTAGAAGGTGTTGATAACAGACCTATTTACACAGCAGATGAGCATCCTACCAATGCCTATGTATTCACAAATGTTGATGGTGGGTATTCTTTTAATGCCGCATTTTCAGTAGAAAGAAATTGGAATAATACATACTTGAAACTAGCTTATAATTATCTAAGGGCTACTGATGTTATGTCAATCGATGCTGAAATCTCTTCAGATGCCTATGACAGAAATCCTGCAAACATTGCACATACTAATGAGCCATTGGTATCACCATCTTTATATGGGAACAGACATAGAATAGTAGGTGTAGCTTCAAAACGTTTTGCATGGTTTGGAAATAATGCGCCAACTACAGTTAGTTTATTCTTTGAGTTTGCAGAAGGTGGTAGGTATAGCTATACCTATGCTGGTGATATAAATAATGACGGCTCAGTGTTGAATGATTTAATGTATATTCCAACTGAAGCTGAAGTAAATCAAATGAATTTTTCAGGTGATGGACAAGCTGCAGCCTTTAATGCATTTATTGCACAAGACGATTACTTGTCTTCAAGAAGAGGAGACTATGCAGAAAAATATGGTTCTCTATCACCATGGTTTAATACTTTTGATTTGAGAATCCTTCAAGATATAGAAGTAGGGACAACTGGTAATAAATTTCAATTGAGTTTTGATGTTTTAAACTTTGGAAACTTAATTAGTTCTGGTTTAGGCGTTAGACAATTCGCAACTACTACTTCATTATTCCAGCCATTAAGTGTTAGTGTTTCTGATGGTGTACCAACATATACTTTTGATTCTTCTCTAACACAAACTTTTCAAAATGATTTTAGTGTCTTAAGTAGATGGAGATTACAATTAGGATTAAGGTACAGCTTTTAAAAACTGATAACTAATAATTTAGCTTAAGAGGTTACCAGATTTGGTAACCTCTTCTTTATTTAATAAATCAATATTAATTACATTTGAAAAACAAACCTCTTAATCATGTCTCAAGAACAAAACGCTTACATTCTGGGTACAGAACAAAAAGAGCTTCATCGCTTGGGTTTACAACATCAAGTATGGTCTTCAGAAGCAAGAAAAGCATGGTCTCTTGCTGGCTTTTCAAAAGGAGATAGAATTCTGGATTTAGGCTCAGGGCCTGGATTTTGTTCAATGGAACTAGCCTATATGGTAGGTCCTTCAGGCAAAGTAATTGCTGTTGATAAATCTGAAGTATATCTGGATTTCATAGAAAAAATCAATGAGCATCACCAGTTAAATATAGATACAATACATGCAGACTTTGAACAATTAATCTTACCAGAAGAAAATCTGGATGGCATGTATTGTCGTTGGGCCTTAGCATGGATTCCAGACCCTACTGACATTTTGAAAAAAGTCTACAATGCTCTGAAACCTGGTGGAAAAATCGTAGTACATGAATATTTTGATTGGTCTACATTTCAGTTAGAACCCCACTTCCCTGAACTTATGCAAAGCGTTATGGCCATCTTTAATAGTTTTAGCGAAGGTCAAAACAATATTAATGTTGGGAAAAAGCTACCTCATATCTTAAGGAACATTGGGTTCCATGTATTGAACCAAAGACCTATGCATAAAATGGTTAGACCTAATGAATTAGCGTGGCAATGGCCTTATACCTTTTTAAATATCTTTCTACCTAAGTTAATAGAAATGGGTTTACAATCTGAGGTAGATGTGAAGATTGCTTTAGAACAATTGGATATCCTGACACAGGATTCTCTATCTACAATCTATTGCCCGCTAATGGTAGAATTAATTGCTCAAAAGCCCCTTTAGTTAAAATCTTTGTAGGTCAGCTTCAGCAGCAATAAAACCAAAAGATGACCAATCGCTACCTCTTGTAATCTTTCTAAATTCAGCCTGTGCTATGTCCGGCTTATTCTGAAATAAATTCCAGTTTGCAATCGCATAGTTTATCGCAGTCTTAGATGGCTGAGCTAAGTCTTTACTGAACTCTCGTAAATCATACTCAGAAAGAGACTGCTGATAAAAAAGACAAATTTTATGATAGGCATGATTTTCAATTATATTGAGATCCTGTTTCATCTCAGTAATAAATCTCTTTGCACTTTTAAACGCACCACCTCTCCTCATAATCATATACTTCCAATACATTGCAGAAATATAATTGTCATCATTTGTATTTAAATTCATACAACTTGTAAAATGTTCTTCTGCTCCATCAAGGTCGTTTATCAAATAATAAGCTAAACCAAGATGATATAAGACATTGCTTTGCAAAGAACTAACGGGTATGTTTTGTTCGTTTGGCATACCATCTTCTTCCACCTGGATAGGCATGCCTTCCATTAATAATTTTGCTTGTTCAAAATCTGAAATAGCTCTTCTGAATTTTCTTAATGTAATATATCTATGTCCTCTATGCCTGTACAAACGTGGTTCATCTGGAAAGCGGTCTATCCCATCAGTATACAATTTGATAGCTTCACCGTATTGCCCTGCATAGGCAAGAAACCTACCGTACCAAATTAGATTATCCAAATTAGATGTGTCAGCATAATACGCTTGTTTTTTATCATCTAATTTAGACTGTAGTTCTGGGCTAGGTTCAGGGGAGATCAAATATTTACCAGATAATGAAACAGCACCAGTATCCCTATTATTCTTAGTCGGCAATACTACTACAGGTTCTGCTTTTTCTATGGCAAGTTCATTAGTTTTTACATTGTACTTGCCCTCTTGTTTACATGCTGCCAGAACAAACAAAACCAGCAATAAATACAAAAATCTATTACTCATTAGCTTTTTTAAACTTTTTACTGTAAGTTTTATTATCTGATGTTAAAACCTGGAAAACATAAATCCCTTCTGGCATTAAAGAGACATCAATGCCAAAAATATTTCCAACAGATCTAGCTTCCAACTCCATAATTACATATCCTCTAATATCCATAACCACAAATTGTTGGTAATCTACGGAAGGATCAAGACTTACCTCTAACATATCTCTAGCTGGATTTGGAAAAATTTTTATAAGATCAGAACCTTCTTCTTCAAGCTGTTCTTCAGTACTAGTAGTGCTTGCCCATTCATCAAAAAGTGTTTGAAGAGAATCAATAGGTTCTTCACCAAAAGGCATCTCTGCTACATTTAAGAATAAATAAGGTTCATCAATATCATCTTCAGGTTTATATACTCTTAAAAATCCAGAAGTTGAGGAAGTACCTCTCGCTAAACATCTTGTATCCGCGCCAGCAATATTGGCTCCTTGCATAGCGGCCATTAATTTAGCTGCTAGTGAGCCTTCAGTATTATTAAAATTAGCCTCCATGTTTTCAATAACTTGGGGACCTAATAATATATTCCCTTGAATTGCATAGTTAGGTCCTGTAATATGATTACTGAAAGCTTGGTTACTTGAACCAGAAAAACCTGCCGTTTCAATCATTCCGCTCTGATCTACTGAGACTATTCCATATTGTCTTTGCTCTGGATTAAAACCACCAGCCGAACAAGCGTCATTGACCATTAACCATTGAAGTACTTGAGAAGCAGTTAATCCTTCCTCAAGTCGTTTAATAGCATTATCAAGATTAATATTAGGGTTGACACAGACCAGTGCCTGTGCATTAACTGCACCTACTCCAGGGACTATCTTGTTGATTAATTGTACACCTCCGAGCTGAGCTGCACCATCAACACATGAAGCGCCTGCTCCTCCAATTTCACCGGTTTCAGGGTCTACGGCAACAATTGAGAATGTGTCTTGTGCAGTAAGAGAAAAGATCCAACATAGTTGAAACAATACTATTATCAAGGTTCTCATGTCAATTTATTTTGAACTTTTTTAGTCTACTTTTATTGCTTAATAAGCAATTGATCACAACTAGATACAAAATATACGAAAATATCGTCTTAGTTTTATTAAATTCATTTGATCTGAGAGACCTTCTCTCAGAGATAGAAACAATTTCAAACTATAACTTTGAAAAACAAATTTACCATTCTAATTTTTCTATTTGTTTCGAGTTTTCTTTCAGCGCAATGCGAGATTGACAACCCTAGTTTCGAAACATGAACTGACCAACCTGCAGAAGTTGAATCTTTCAATGGCGATGTCTTTGCCAATGATGTTTCAATACCAGATTCAACAACGACAGATGTTAGATTACTTTTTCAAGTATTCGGCGTTTTGTTTGATCCAGCCATTGGACAGCAATTAGTAGATGATCCTTAGGGATTTATTGGATTTTTGTAATCAGATGATGCGACAGAAGGCATGTCAGCATTAAGGCTATAAGGAACAGATGATTTATCAGTAGATGACATTTACTCTCCAAATGATTGCACCATGGTGTCTGATAGTTTCCATTTTGATGTAAAGCGTGAAAACTCAGGTGGCTTAACTGATGATACTTTAATAGTATTTATGACTTTTGATTTAGGTCTATCTCCTCTTCCAGAAGATTCAACGCAACTAATGGATTCACCTTATTCCGCATATGGAGAGTTTATTTATGATGCAGATCCAGAATATCATGCCATTTCTTTACCAATTAACGAAAACTTCCAGCAAGAGGTAGATACTTTCTATTACCTAATCTTAAGTCCAACTCATGATGGTAGTTCTTTCT
>Ga0213858_10000686_pt1 | contig 16080 bp, 26 predicted proteins | sample PICome_FD_160122 | JGI IMG/M metagenome (GOLD analysis project Ga0213858, IMG submission 160122) | Coastal seawater microbial communities near Pivers Island, North Carolina, United States - PICO245 | ecosystem: Environmental > Aquatic > Marine > Coastal | place: USA: North Carolina | collected... | reverse complement strand
ATACACCAGAAGGACTAACAGCAGCAGGTAATAAATTAATTAATAACCCTAATCCTAATATTCAGTTAGTAGGTCATAACTTAATTAAAGAAGCTCAAAAATTAGAAGCTAATTTAGCTGCTCAACAAAGAAAAGTACAAACAGAACAGTTAAATATAACAGAAAAAGTATTAAAAATACAAAAAGATATGAGAGGCGGTACTGAGTTAATTGCTCGTTTTCAAGAAGCAGCTGCTAAATTAGGTCTTCCTATATATCAAACTCTTGAACAATATAGTAGACCAGACAGAATGGCAATGGCAAATTATCTTTCAGAAGATAGAATATCACAAGCTCGTGCTTCAAAAGAAAAACAAGCAGAAGAAAAACGAGCACTGAGGCTAGATAATAAAATTCAAGCTGCTTTTACTACTGTTCAAAATATAAATGATGTTATAGCTCTTTTAGAAAAAGAAGAAAAAGAAAAAGGACTTTCTTCAGCAGGTTTAGCAGGGCAATTATTTTCAGGAATTGGCGGTACTGATTTTTATGATTTAGCAGAGAGTTTAAAAACTATAAAAGCAAATATTGGTTTTGACCAACTAGCATTTTTAAAAGAGGCTTCAGAAACTGGAGGTGCTTTAGGACAAGTTTCTAACTTTGAATTAGAAAGTTTACAAGTTGTAAGAGGTTCTGTAAGCCAAGGACAAAGCCCAGCACAATTATATAGAAATATCAAACGAGTAAAAGAAACGTATGGTAATTATTTAAGATCAGTTTATAATAATACTAAAGTAAGTAAAGAAGTTAAAGCTGAAGCAGCTAGATTAATGGGTCGTTTAGGAATTACAGATTTTAGAAAAAGTAGCGAAGGTTCACAGATTATACTTAAATATGATGATGCAAATGCAAAAATACTAATGGATAGTTTTGGAGATGCAATGGCTAATTTAAGAAAAGATAAAGGTTCTTCTGTAGTAAATCAAGAGTTAAATAATAATGTATATACCACTACTGACATATTAAGAACAGTAGAAAGAAAGTTAATACAACAAGGAAGAATAAAAGTAAAAGGACAGTAATATGGGATTATTACAAGATATTCAAGAAAAGTATGGAGAAATAGAAACTACTGCTAAAGAAACTCTTGAACAGTTACCAAAAACTACTGTAGAAGACGTATCTAAAAGTGATGTAGTGGGTCTTATTGGTTTTCTATTTCCCACTTCTGTAGGCTTAAAAAAGCAAACAAGTCTTCCTCTTAGTTCGTTTGAAAAAGGACAAATAAATCAGGCAACAGATATGCTTGCTGGTTTAGAGCAATCTGTGTATGAATTAGGAAATTTTATAGGTTTTAACAAAGACGAAACTTTACAAGAATTAAAAAATAAAGCAACTACTAGATATAAAAAATACAAACCAGAAGATAAAGCTATGGCTTCTATGGGAGAGTTTGTGTTTGAAGCTGCTAGTGCTGCTCCTTTGGCAACATTAAGATGGTTTAACAGTGGCAATAAAGTTAGTCAGATTTTTAAGCAAGGCAGTTTTGGATTTATATGGGATTATATATTTACTCCAGAGGCAGAAGGAGAAAAAACCAAAGGAGAGGCAGGAAAAGAGGCTGGTTTTTATAGTGCAGCAGCTCAAACTATATTTGGTGTTGGAGGTAGGATAATAGAAAAAGTTACTAATTTTGATTTTAAAGATAATATTGAATCAGTTAGAGATGCTGCTAAATCTTATAATATTGAGCCTGAAGTATTAGGAGACTTTACAGGGCAAGATGCTAGAAAAGCAGCAGAAACTGCTGATTCATTAAGAGGCGGTGGTATTTCTGCAAAGATAAAAAATAATATAAATAAATTAAAAGACGCTGTTGGAACTTTAGCAGACCCTTTTGTAAGAGGGGCTACAAAAGTAGACAAAGTAGGTAAAATTAATTAAAAAAGAATAAAACAAATATACGAGGGTAACAAAAGAACAGCTAATGAATTATACCAGGGCGTAGACAACAGAGTAAAAGCTTTAATTAGAAAAAACCCAGATGCAAACATTGTTGATGTATCAAATACTAATGCAGTAGTAGGAGATTTAATAAAGAATGATAAAGATTTATTAGTAAAAATTAGTAGTTCATTGAATAGACCAGACTTAGTTAGTAAGTTAAGAACTCTTAAAGGCAAATTTGATGAAAAAACTGTAATCCAAAAACAAGGAACTATTATTGATGAAACAGGTACTCCTTTGTTACCTGAAATAAAAGAATTTAGAAAAATAACTTTTCCAGAAATGAGGCGTTTAAGAGAACAAGTAGGTTCTGCGTTTCAAGAATCTATTAAAGCTGGTTTTGGTTCAGACGCTACTAGAAAATTAGCTGCACTGTCAAAAGCAATAGATCAAGATATGGACGCATGGGCTGAAAGTTTTGTAGATAATAAAGCACTAAAAAAATCATACGATAATGCTAGAAATTACTATGCTGATAATGTTGTTCCTTTTAGAGATGCAGATTTAGCAGTAGCTTTGTTAAAAGACCCATCTTCTAAAGAGTTATTAGAGGATGCTTCTACATTTATACAAAGACTTATAGCTCCTGCTAAGGAATCTCAAGAAGGGGCTGTCAGAGCAATAAAATTAATTGCTCCTTTACTAGATAATGATACAAAAAAGATAATATCAAAGAAGGTGTTTGATGATGCTGTAAAAACAGCTCAAAAAGAAGAAGGGTTTGACTCTAATACTTTTATAAATTATATAAAAGATAGAAAAACAAATTTACAGCCTTTTTTGGTAGGGGATGTTAATATTGATGAACTGATAAATAAATATAATCTTTTATCCAAAGCTATGACTAGAGGTAAAGAAAATACTATAATGGGAACAGGTGACCCTGTGGGTAGTGAATTAGCTCAAAAAGTAGCACCTATTACTTCTAAAGTAGTTGAAAAAGTAGGTTCTTTAAACAAATTAAATGAATTTATTACTAGACAGGTTTTTAATACTAAAATAGGAAGAGATCTTTTACTTAGTGCTACTAGCATACAAAATCTTTCTCCTTTAGTAACAGCAGCTACTTTAGGCTACATAGATGAATCAAGTGCTCCTGTAGCACCACAAAGAACAAATTTAGAATCAATAAATTTAGATCAATTAATAAGAATAGACCCACAACAAAAAAGTAATCAAGAACAACCTAGCTCAAACAATACAGATAAACCTAATTTAGATGAATTAATAAGACTACAATAATGATCGACCCAATCACAGCTTTGGCTACAGCAAATGCAGTATTTCAGGGTATCAAGACAGCAGTAAACTATGGTAAAGAAGCTCAAGAGGTATTTTCACAGCTAGGTAAGTGGGCTTCTGCGGTAGAAGATGTAAAGTTCTGTCTAACACAAGAAGAAGAAAAGCCATCTATATTCAAGAAGATTACTTACAGAAAGTCAGCCACAGCAGAAGCATTTGATGAGCTTGCTGCAAGGCAGAGAATCAAAGAGATGGAAAAGGAACTAAAACATATGTTCTATTGGGGCGAATTGCACCATCTTGGTGCAGATGGGTATAAACAGCTAATACAAATCAGACGATCAATTCAACGCAAACGTGAACAAGAAGTATACCAACAAATCCGCAAACGTAAAGAACTCATTTACAATTCCAGTATGTTATCTATTATAGCCATCATGGGTATGGTTCTATGGTGGCTGATACAATTTCTAATTGACTCTGTAAAGGGAATACAATGATAGAACTACTATTATCTACTACAATGATAACTGTAGTACCAGATCGTACACAGTTCTACTGCAAGCTAGAATGGATAGAAAGAGGACTATGTGTATACTGGTGTGCTAATGAACAAAGAGGGTTTAAATGGTTTGAAGTAGAGTCTGAAAAAGGCTGTAAAATACGAAAGAAGTTTCATTTAACATAAGGAGTAATAATGCTACAACTACTTACTGGTCTGCTTCCTGTGGCAGAGAAGGTTATTGACAGGGTAATACCAGACCCTAAAGCAAAACAACAAGCACTAAAAGAACTAGCTGAACTTGAACAAAAAGGGGAACTAGCTAAGATAGAAGCTGAGTTTGGTGATAAGCAGTCTGCTCGTGAAAGAGAGATGAAGATTGCTAATTCAGAATTTGCCCCCATGTTAAATAAGATCGTGACCCCAGTTCTAGCGTTAGGTACAGTAGTATTGGCTTTTTCATTGTTTCTAGTAATTATCTTTGTAGAAGTTGACCCAGCTAGTAAAGATATCTTGATATACGTCCTAGGCACACTATCATCAGCAGTAACGATGGTATTAGGATACTACTTTGGTAGCAGTCTTAGCAGTAAAGATAAAACAAAAGAACTACAGAACATAGTGAACAAATAAAGGAGATGCAAATGAGAGGTGATATCGAATGGGGTAAATACTTCAGTAAGAAAGAGTTTCAATGTAGTACAACTGGTGACTGTAAGATGGAGCAAGACTTCATTGACAAAATGAACCAGCTCAGGGAGATGTTTGGTAAGCCTATAGTCATCACATCAGGATATAGATCAGCTTTGCATCCAGCAGAGGCTAAGAAAACAACTCCAGGTGTACATAATGAAGGTGTAGCTGCTGACGTAGCAGTAAGTAGAGAGGATGCTTATAAACTACTCCTGATAGCCTTTCAGATTGGCTTCACAGGCATTGGAGTACAACAGAAGGGTGTAGGTAGGTTTATTCATTTGGATACGTCTACAGGCTCGTCACGCAGTCCTAGACCTACTGTGTGGTCGTACTAGATAAGGCATTTATTACCTTCTCTTTTTCGTCCTGACTCATAGTTTCCCAGTTGGTGATTTGTTCAACTGTTCTATTACAGCCAATACATATATTGTCTTTTAGTTCACAAATACCAATACAGGGTGATTCAACTGTTATCATTCTCCTAAACCTTTCATACCTAATTTATCTCTTCTGGCTTGATCTTCTTCAAAGTGTAGAAGCACACACTCCTGCCTAAGTCTCTCCTCAGTCCATTCATACTGTGCTTTAGCTACCGCGGTAGCATCTTCCCTACCAATATCATAAGCTACCTTCCACAGATTGAATACTTCATTTGTTCCTTGATACAGTAGAAAGTAGCTGGTAATACATCCAAGTATAAATATGATAATATTTCTCATTTCTTACCCCACAAGAAAGCAAGGTAGATTGGAAAGAGTATAGCTACGATAACCAGGAACTCTTGAAACGCTATCTTATCTTCAGCTATAAACTCTCCAAACAACCCTACTGCAAACAAGTTTACAAAGAAACTAACATACAATACTAATACTATGTGTTTGATGATATTCAATACAGATCGAATCATAGAGTATCAATATGAAAGGTAATCCTCACTAGAAAGAAATCTATCACTATGTACTTATACCCTTCAACATCACTGGTGTATTCAAACCCTACCATCAATCCTGTTATTGGTGTAAATTCGTATCCCATTATTGAACCTCGCAGCTTCCAGCAGTACAAGCTAGTTCCTGTACTCCTTTGACGTTATCATCCACCTCAGTCAAGTCTCTCCAGCTTATCGTATCAGGAGTATCACCTAGGAGCTTTGTATAGTCCTCTTTAGTACACTCTTCATAAGGTGCTTGTCTGTATGAACCACCATCATAAGGTAGGAAGGATATACCAGATATGTCATCAAAGTTCTTCCATACCCATGCTCCTACTTCCATCCACTCCTCTTCCTTAACACTGATAGTCACAGATGGCTTATGTTCACACCAATGCTTTTGATACATCATCCATAACTCAAGATGATCTATAGCTGTTAAGTCATCTCTGACCATAGCACCCTCAGGAGCTTGTATTGGGAATGAGAATACCACAGTAGAATCAGGCTTCATCACACAGTCTTCTGTATGTACTCCTTTTTCTTTTAAGAAGTTGGAAAGAGGGTCTTTTTTATCTCCACGCACCCTACGAATATAATAACTAGAATGTCTAGGATGAATACCAGAGGCAGAATCAACAAGCTGAGACACAGTGCCACTAGGCTTGATACAAGTGATAGCAGTCGACTGAGGAATTCCGAGAAGAACAGATAAGTCAGCGTTTGTTTTAACAGCCACCTGTTTGAGTTCTTCAAGGATTCTTCTTGTTCCATCATTTACTTCTCCCATCATTTTATTATCCAGGATACCTGTCAAAGATACTCCTAGCAGTCTTTCTTCTTCTGTGTTCTTCTGCCATATTTTACGCAAGTATGGAAACTTAGTTAATGTAGCTTGCCAAGTACCCAGTATTGTAGCTACCTCTACTTTATCTTTCAGATTCTGTACTGTGTCGTCTGCTCTTACTACCACCTCAGTAAGATTACAGAATTGGTATGGACGCAAAATTATCTCACTGCATGGATTCGTACCAAAGTCATAATTAATATCTCTTCTTTCATTCTTAGCAGCTTGTCTCTTTGATGCTGCCCTACTGAAGATACCACGTTCTCCTGACTTACTCTCATATAAGCTAGACCATTCCTTCATAAACTGACTCATATCAGGCTTCTCATCATACATAGCAGAGTTGTTAGCCAATGCTCTTTGTGGGTTATACTGCCACCATGACCCAGACTTACAGGCTCTCATCTTGTCATCTTCTAAGTCTGATAGAGATATCATAGCTGATCTTCTTACACCACCTACTACCACTACTTCACCTATCTTACACAGGATATCATGGCAATCAATAGATGATAATTTTCTACCAGCAGCCTGTTTAAATTTGGAGATACAGAACTCAAATAATTGTTTCAATGGCTCTGCTCCTGATGCTCTACCACCAAAGGTTTTCAACCTAGCTCCTGCTGGTCTTACTTTGGATAAGTCATACTTAGGTACTTCACCACTATACAATAAGGCTATAAGCTGTCTCAGAGCCTTAGCCCAGCCTTCTTTGCTGTCAGCTACCGCTATGGTAGTCTCAGACTCAAACAGCTTCTCAGGGACTTCTGGTAAGCTCTCAACGTACTTATGCTCTACAGAGAACCCTACACCTGTACCACACAGCAAGATATACATAGCTTCATCAAAGGCTTTTACATCATCAATAGGAAGATAAGAACAATTATATCCAGCAGTATTATCTCTATCTAGTGCCTTACCAGCAGTCATAATAGCCCTCATAGATGGCATAACATCTAGGTTCTCTATTGCTTCTTGAACTCTTAGTTTTGTTGGCTCATCTACTACATGACCTATTTCTCGTTCTAAGTGATTTACCATAAAGTCCATGTATCTCTGAACAGACTCACTCCAATCCTCTCTTCTCTGCTCTTCTTCTAGGTATCTTGCGTAACGGCTCTTTGCTATAAATTGGCTGTATGTCTTCAATCTCTTAACTCCTCTTCTAATTCGTCTGCTTTCTCTTCTATCTTATCATTGAATCTATCAACGATATCTTCTGATGATATATCCAAAACCTCTAACAAGGAAATCTCGTCAAGGTTTTTAAGTCTATCACAAATGTCATATATTGTCAATGCCATATTACCCCCAATTACTACCTTTCGTTTCTTTTAATAATTTAATCATAGCTTTCAAATACCATTCAGCCTTCTCAGCATCTTCTAATGGTTTACCCTTGTGCCACATTCTGCTAATGTATTTGATTATGTTACCCTGACAATAACTGATAGATTCATACTCACCTAGTGTATCAACTATGTAATCATAGGTTTCTATTGTTCCTTTGTTGTAGTGTGCCGGATGGTTTACTTTGTCTTCTAGCTTCATATCCTTCTCATCTTTTATATCTACTTCATAAATTGGTTCTTCTTCTAATTGTTTACGAGCTTTGTTGTAAAGATCTGAATCACTACAATTATTAGTAATAAAATTATCCATATTTCTTCCTTAAATATTTTAAACTTACAAACATCTCATCAAACTGTCCATCCTGTACATCATGTAATACTACGATACCTCGCCAATGAGTGTTACCTTGCACTCCCATGTAGTCTTCATTGTGTAGATAACAAGAACCAGCTATGATACAAGTTATGATAGAACCATCTGCTCTTTTGCCATAGGCTACCTGTCTGCCTTGCTGGTGACCTACTACGCAACTCTGGTGAGTCTTGTTGACCATAGCAGAAGCAGTGCCAATAGGTCTACCCATCACACCACTTACAAGGTAGTGAGAATATACAACCCCATCAATACTAACAGTATCAAGGAAATCAAACACCTCCCAACCAGCTTCTGAGTATCCGAGATCATCTGTACCAAGAGTGCCGTCGAGTTTAGAATCTCCTTCGACTGCTCGCTCAATTCTTTGTTCGTGGTTACCGAGCGTGAGAACCATTCTAGGTCGATATTGTTTCTTCTTGTCTTTTCTGCATCTTGCATTATATTCCCTCATAGGTTCTAATAATATATCCATAGCTTCTCTGGCTGCTTCAATATCATCTTTGTATCTTCTTCCTTCAAACGACTTCTTACCCACATCATAGGATGATAGTGATGGCATATCAGCAAAATCACCAATCTGTACGATAACATCAGGTTTCTTGTCAACGATATATTTTCCAATCCACTCTAAGTAACTAAGGTCTACGCCTCTCTTTACTTGTGTATCAGGTATGATCAAATGTTTCAAGAGTTAGCCTTTCTCAATAGTTCAAAATAATGTTCAGCCCGAACCACACACAGAGGTATAGATCGGTTCTGTTTAACCACAACAACTGGTTCTGCATCACCAGGGCAGTTAGTCTTAGCTTGCTCATAGAAGCCATATACAGCAACTCTAGCCCTACTTTTACATTCAATAGAAACATTTAGTCTTTGCCTTGCTGCTGGTGAAAGTAGGATATCTTCACCGCTACAACCCATGATAGTAGATCGTACATCATCACTCGTAAGGTTGAACTTGTCTATTATTAAGTCTCTGACCCATTGTTGTAGACTTCTTCCTTTGCCTTTTTTGCTGCTTGTCTTCAAGTTCTATGTCCTTTCGTTTTTGTATCCACTTCTTAGGTATATTCATCCTACAGTTACTCTGGTCTTGTGATACAGTATTAGCTAGAGTCAGAGCATCTTTCGTTTCATCGACTACAAATCCTATGCTGGTACAATCATGTAACTCTGACTTGACACCTTCTTCCCATCCAACATCTGCTACTGCATCTTTCCAATATACCAAAGTTACTCTGGTAGCATCCAGAGTTCTTCCTTTTTCCTTCGTATCCATAACAGTCTTCCTTGTTCCAATAAATAGTCACGATTATATTTGTATACTTCCAATACTGCTCTGTATAAGTCTTCTTCCTCTTCTAATCCATCAAGTATCTTATCAGCCTTCTTGTCGCCAATACCTTTGATACCTGGGATGTTATCTGTCCTATCTCCTGTCAACAACTGCTTATAAAAATTCTTAATGGCTTCTTCTTCCTTGACATAATACATTTCATTCTTATGGAAGTTGTAGTGCCATCCTCTAAGGTTGTTCAGGTCTTTATCAATAGAACAGATAACGTAATCTCTGGGGTCTAGTTTGTATGCTTCTATGCCGATGGCATCATCAGCTTCTTGTCCCTCTTGCATTTCAAAGCCCCATGCCTTTTCCATGTATTCACGCATTAGATCAAAATGCTTTGGCTTTGCTACTCCTAATCTATGTCCCTTGTACGTCTGTGTCTTTGCTATATCATCTCTGTAATTACTTCTACCAGTTAGATAACCTCGTGCCTTTTCACAGTTTGCATGAATAAACACGAGGTCTTCTAAATACTCCGCTAGTTTAGCAATAGCGATACGCTCACTAGAATCCTCACAACCAAAACCTACCCTGTAAGTAAGAATATCGCCATCAACTAGAGCAATCATTTACAACACATCTCCATCACCATCGTCAGCTACGCCACCCTCGTATACCTGAAGATCATTAATTACCATCTTCTGTAGTGTTGGTGATGTACCCTTACCCATCTTACTCTTCCAATCATAAGAGGATACGATAGCTACTCCGCTAGAACCATTACCAATAGCAACATCCTGTAATGACTTACCTTCAAGATCAACTATCTTCAAAGGCATAACACTTCTACAGGTGATAAAGTTTCCCTTCTCGTCACCTTTGTTTCTAGCTTCTACTCCTAAATCATTCTGCAACGCCTCTACAGCAGCGTCAGATAGTTCACAGAGATCAATCTGGTACTTCTCTGATAGGTTGTTTGGCTTGTTATGAAACGACCACATAACCTTTGCATTTAACTTAATCGACTGTTTATAATCCATACATTCTCCTTAATGAGTTTGTTTCCAATTATCACCTACTTTATACTCGCCATCCAAAGGACAATTTAAACGCAGAGCTTTACCAGCTTCTACAATTGCTTTGACACCGAGTTGCCCCACAAGTTCCGCCTCTTCCTCCTTAACTTCTAGTTGCCATTCATCATGTACATTGGCTACAAAGTGTGCATCTAATTCATGTAGCTTTATGTACTTATCAAATATCACCAGAGCCTTTTTCATCACCACCGCACCAGCACCTTGCAGTAAAGTATTTAGTGCTGCATGTTCTGAACGAATGAATAACCTTCTACCATCTAATCCTGGTAGTGAACCTTTGTTTCGTAAGTTCACAGCTATCTTCTCTTTCAGCTTTGCAAGGGCTGGTACGTTTTTCATAAACTTATCTATGATTACTGTTCCGTTTGTGCCTGTAATACTGCCTATCTTCTTAGGGCCAGCACCATACAGAAAAGCATAGATAAAAGTCTTTGCTTTGGCTCTAGTGTCTAGTCCTGCTGCTAACTGGTTCTTTGTATGAATATCGCCATCCACAACCTCCTTTGTATACTCTTCGTCTTCCATGTAATGAGCTAACATCCGTAGCTCCAATCCACTAGCATCAATACCTACCAGCTTATATCCTGGGTCAACAACCCATTGCTCGCGACACTCTGAGCCATATTCTGCATGTACTGATGGTATTTGTGCTAGGTTCGGGCTATGGTGAGTCATACGCCCTGTTACTGCTCCGTTCGTTATGACCTTACCATGAACCCTCTGTTTGTCTGATACAGCTTCAATCCAAGAGGTAACCTGAGAAAGCCGTTTCTGTAACAGTAAGTATTCACAGATGAGTTTTGCTTCTGGAATATTAACTCCTCGTAGAACCGATTCATCGACAATGACTGAACCTTTCTCTGTGTACTTCTTTGGCTTCCATCCAACTGCTTGTAACCTCTTAGATATCTGCTGTCTGCTTGCTGGATTAAAGACTTCAACGTAGTCCTTTAGTTGCTTTCCTGTTTTTTCTGAAACTCGTTTGTGAACAATTGGCTGAAAGGATTCTTGTAGTCTTTCACATATTTCTTCCATTCGTCCTGATAAAACTCCACATAGTCTTTCGCAGCCTTCGACATCAAGCCTAAAGCCTCTGCTGACTTGTTTGCTGATAACTGAGCAAACTTCATGTTCGATTGATATAGATTCTTCATCAAATCCATGACTTTCTTTCTCCTTTAAAAGTTGATTATACACTCTTTCTAATACCTTCACATCGTTAATACAATATTGTCTCATCTCTTCTGAGTATTGATCGAACTGGTTAAACTCTGTTTTACGAAATCCTAAATCTTCTCCCCAAGCTGCAAGGCTGTGTTTTGTCCTCATTGGGTTCAGCAATCTGCTTAATACCAGAGTGTCCAAGACCTGATGTAGCTTGATCTTTAGACCCCACACCTTGTTTAGCACTGGGAAGTCGAACGCTATTCCGTTGTGAGCTACTAAGATTTTTCCCCATATCTCTTTCTTTAGACTTTGTGGTTCTCTGTGGCATTTAATTACTCCGTTTGCGTTTGTTACCACCAGATGTATCTTTTGATGACACATCGTTGTCTCTATATCCAGAAATACAAGGTCTTTCATTTGTCCAATCATTATGCCCCTCCAGGCGTGATTTTATCGAGCCATCATCAAATAATACGTGGTACGTCTTAACTCCATTATTATTCTCAGTGACACTTAGACTTATCGGTTTGCTCATTTTCGTCCTCTTTTGTGTCAGTATCTCCTCCACAATACCACAATTCATGGAATTTGTCAACAATTGTTGTGAGCTTTTGGATTGCTTGTTGTATAAATGTAACATTATTGATTACCCTTACTTGTGTGTTTTCAAGGTGCTGTACTCTAGCTTCTAGTTCTTCTAGCTTAGTCATTTTGATAATCTCCTTCAGGTAGGTCGTAATATTTTTGTGCTGCTACTTTCTTGATAAAGTCGTTCATAACGTAAGTGTAGCCCAAATCTGCCAACTTGTTAGAAAAGTCATTCACACTCATTTCAAGAGTTTCGTTGTAGCATTTTTCAATCAATTGATCATTTACAATATGACTCATTACTGCCCCCTTTCAAGTTCTCTTAATCTTTCATTGTGCTCGTAATACTCGTCCAAGTCTACATCTTCCCAATCAAACTCGTCCATCACTTTGCCTCCTCTAAATCTTCCTCAAATACTTCATTCATACGTCCAGTGTTACGATCATAATACAATGCACACGCCTTACCTGTCAAGCCCGAATATCTATTTTTTATGACTCTTACTCTGGTAGTGTGTCTTTCTGTCAAATCGTCAGCTTGACTATTTCTTTCCAAGCCTAGCACCATATCACTAAGCTGTCCTATTGCACCAGAACCCCTGAGCTGGGATAAAGAGGTAACACTACCTTCCTCATGTCCTGTCCCTGTAGGTCTACGCAAATGTGAAACAGCAAACAACGTGATATCACACTCCTGGCATAACATCCTTAACTTTGTGGTGATCTCGTCTAATGCTCTACGTTCATCGCCTTGCTGCTGATCTGATACCACTATACTTATGTGATCAAGGAAGAGAAATTTACAATCTAATGCTTTCGCCATATAACGTACACGATTGATGATGTTATCGACGCTGGTAGAGCCAAAAGAATCAAACAAAAACAATCTGCCAGTGCCTAAGGTAGCATCAAAAGCAACCTGTTTCTCTTCCTGTGTTGCTTCTGTTTCGTTCAAATGTAATGGTTTCATAGCGTCCAAACTCATAATGCTCAACGCAGTACGTTTTACAGATTCTTCCAAAAACAATAAACCAATATTTTCATCAGTAGACTTTAACAGCTTGTATATAATCTCTCGTAAAAACTGACTCTTTCCTAATCCAGAACCAGCCGTAATGACCACCATTTCACTAGACCTGATACCACCGGTCAAATCATTTAACGAGCCGTAAGGATAGATAGCAATAGACTTTTGAAGTGGCTCTAGTACCAACGACTTCAAATCTTTACCCTTGACAATCCCATCAGGCATAAATACCTGACTTGCCCACCAATCCTCTGTGAAGTGTTTAAACGCTGAGTCTGAAGAGTAATCGCAAGCATCTTTGTAACCTTTACGCATCTTCATCATTTTAGATTTATTTGGGAATAATTCTGCACACTCTAGCTGGGCTTTTTGTCCTACGTCGTCATTATCAAAACAAAATACTATTTGCGTAAAGGACGATAAGTATTCATAGGCATCTTTACATGACTTAACAGCACTCGCGCAACCATCACGCACCGATACAACTGGGAAACGCATATCAGCACTTAACATTTGACTAGATGCTAATGCGTCTAACTCGCCCTCAACAACTGTAATAATTTTAGCACAACCAGCCGGATATACGTCCATACCAAACAAGGGATTTTTATCGCCATCACCAGACCATCGAAAACTCTTATTTTTACCTCGTATTTTAAAAACGTCTTTACCATACGGATAATAGTGTGCCCCATTCAAAGCTATTTTGACACCATATTTTTCTAGTGTACTTTGTTTGATGTTTCTGTCCAGTATGCCCTGAGACTTAAATACAGGCTCGTCAGTCGATTTCTGTGCTTTTGGATGTATAGCCAGTACTTCAGCACTAGAAATGCTCTCACGGGCTTCTGTGGGCGTTTTAGTCGGTTTTATTGGTTTATTGCACTTGTAACAGAAGTAATAACTGCTACCATCGTCCTTTTCATACTCTCCTACGTTGCTGCTACCAGCTTGAGAACACTCCGTTATTTGAGAACATGAAAGATTACGAATAAATTTGCTTTTAGTTTTCATAAATTCCTCATCAGTTGAGACTATATAGTTATTATAATACATAGTAATAATAATCATAATAATAATTATTATAATACATAATAATATAATTACTTAGTAATACCATATTTTTGAACAAATGTAAATTATACTTAAGTATCACTTAAGTGTATATTGTCGTTAATATCCAACAGTTCCTCGTTACCATAGAATCCAAAATTATCATCTGGAGTAGGCAAGCAACATTGACAAAGCTGTATTAAGTCATCATTATTGGATGACCTGATAGAGTCCTCATAAGCTGTTAGAATAACATTACAACTTAAGCATCTAGCCATTTAAACGCCTCCTTTCTTGTTGCGTTGCACAAGGTATACATCTTCTCCAAACTTCATTAGCGGAAGAGTGTGCCTTTGATGTAGAGTTAGTTTTGCATTATTCATCTTAGTTAATTTGAAATCAGCATTGATGAACACTTGTTTGTAATCTTTATATGTAATCATTTAACGCCCTCCTCCATCATTAGCTGGTAATAGTTTAAAAATATCTTGTATTAATACTTTCGTATGAATTACTAACAAAGTACCACCAATAAATATTATAGCACAATGTTTTATTACATCATACAAGCCATAGTTTGCGATATCCGCGAACATACAACCAGCAGTGAAAAATACTGCTGCTGACATGATAACCATGCCAGCTACGTCAAAAGTCCATTTAATCTTAATCTTTTTCATTTTTATACTCCTCTTTTTTCAAATTGTCTGTAATACGGATTATTTTTTTGTGGTTCTTCCTTTTCCACGGTTATTTCATCATAATCACCTAAACGCCAAAATGGCACTCTTAAAAATTCACCATGTGCAATTTCTACCCATTCATCAGATTTTTTATAATGTCCCATTTTTAATACTCCTTAAATTAAAATTGTATTGAGGGTAACAAGAATATTACCCATAAAGCCACAGTCAAAAGAAAATTTAATATTGTGTTCATAATTACCCCCATTGTTCTGCCATTGCGTTTGCTATGCCCTGAAAAGTTTTACTTCTGATTTTCCATCTATCCTTAGAAGGCGGTAGCGTGTGAATATCTTGTCGGGCTGTATGCTTTGTTAATATACCAGTAGGTTTTAACAAAGGCAAGTTTTTCAACCAAAGACAAGTCCTTTTTGAAACATTATCAGCAGAACCCAAAGATTCAGCAAATTCATAGGGCTGTATGCTTTGTGATTGAGAACAACCTATAATTTCCTTTGCGTATTTGTGCATGATTGGGTTTTCAATACATATTTTTGGAATAGGTGCATCGAGAAGCTTTTTAAAAAATTCAGCACCTTCCCGCATTTTGTCCCATCGCCCCTCTTTTCTATGCAACCAACTAACACCACTATTACATAAATAAGTACATGGAGGATGAGCGATCATTAAATCCCATTTCCAAGTATTGGCGGCATACTTATCTATAAAATTAAATACGTCCCCCTGTAAGTGCTGTCCTTCAATATCAGTAGGCAGAAGGTCACAACTCCACGCGTCATGACCTCGTTCCTTAAATGCTTCTCTGACAATCCCTGAGTATTCACAAGCGATTAATACTTTCATTGTCTTTACTCCTTAAATTAATATTATTATCTGATTTCCAGACTCGTTTAATACTTTCGTACCAAGTGGCGAACTTTGTTGAATTTCATTAATGCTAGTAAAAGAATTAAAAAAATTGTGTACTACTTCCTCGCCTACGATATAAGTGTACATATTCACAACCTTTTCAGGGTCGCTTAAGTCTGTTGAGACTTCCCCAAAATTATCCCGCTCGTAGTTTTTAATGATCTCAATAGCGTTAAATGCGTTATCACCTAGCCATTGTTTAGCTTGATAAGTACCTATAATGTAATAATCAGTATTAAAGCATTCATGGTGTACATCACAAGCTAATTCGTTTAGATCGTTATAGTCATTTGCCATACTAGAATTTTCAGACCAGAA
>Ga0213858_10000683_pt1 | contig 16111 bp, 5 predicted proteins | sample PICome_FD_160122 | JGI IMG/M metagenome (GOLD analysis project Ga0213858, IMG submission 160122) | Coastal seawater microbial communities near Pivers Island, North Carolina, United States - PICO245 | ecosystem: Environmental > Aquatic > Marine > Coastal | place: USA: North Carolina | collected... | reverse complement strand
CCCCAACAGTTGTTGTTTCTGCAAATAATAAAGTTGGTTTTGTAACAGTTTTGGATGGTGGATCTGGATACACTGAAGTTCCAAATATTGTAGTAGTTGGTAAAGAAGATAGAATAGCATATGATAATGGAGTTTTTGATGTTAAAGTAACCGGATCTGTCATCAGTAATGTTGATATAATTAGTTCACCTAATGGAATAGAATCAAATGATGTTGAAGTCTTCACAACAGATAATTCTAATGGTATTAGTATAGTTAGTATTGATTCCTCCAATAGTGGCATATTTACGTGCCAAATCACAACACCAACTATTAATGGAATAACTAGTTTTACAACTCAACCATTTGAAATAGGTGATAAAGTATTTGTTGAAGGAATTCAAAAGTATGGATCTGATGGAGATGGATTCAATTCAGAAGATTATGGATATAGATTTTTTGAAGTCTTAGATTATATTGTTGGAGCAAGTGTAAATGATCAAGTAAAAATTAGTATTGGTGAATATGGAACTAATACTGGTATTGCTATAACTGATCAAAATTCATTTGGTTTAATAATTAATAAAAAAGATTATCCGTCATTTACTTCTTCTGTAATTACTTCCAAATTTATTTTAGATGAGCAATTATCTGTAGATAATAATTTAGTAGATCTTTTCGTATCTGAAGTATTCGAAAACAGAATAAAAGTTTTTGGAACTTATAATTTGAGGGTTGGCGATATTATAAGAGGTTCGTCATCTGGTGATAGAGCGACTATAAAAACACTTAAGAAAAATGAAGCTGTATTTGATATTGATTATTCATACCCTGCTAACATTGGTTGGACGGATGAAATTGGTAGATTGAGTGAAGATTTTCAAGTAATTGCAGATAATGATTATTATCAGAATCTTTCATACTCAATTAAGAGTTCAATTACTTATGAAAAACAACAATCTTCAATAAGTAACTTAACTCACATTAGTGGATTAAAGAATTTTGCAGATACTGGAATTTCTTCTGTTACTTCTGATGTTGGAATAACTTCAGTTAGTGATGAAACAACTCTTGTTAGAGATTTGATAAGAGATGACTTGAGAGTTGATACAATTTATGGATTTGATTTAGCTCAAGATGTCGATGTATTGAATAATTCTTCGAAATTTATAACATTAAAAAGAGTAAAACTTACTGATTTCATTGAATTGCTTTCCAATGATGTTTTAAAAATTGATGATCTTTCTCCAATATTCTCTTCTAGTGAAGCAGAAAACACTGAATTTGCCACTATTATGGAAATTTCAGATTCTGATGATTATCAAAAGTTCTTATTATATTTGAATGGGAATAATGGAACTCATTTACAACTTACATCATTAACAATACTCCAAAATAAAGAAAATGCTTTTATTTCCGAAATTGAACATGTAAGCAATATTGATCCTGTAAACACAGAACTTGTTTATGGATCATATGATTTAATGTTCTCTGATGATGGAGAACGATTGTATTTAAGATTTGTTCCGGAGAATCCGTTTGATTTTGATTACACTATAAAAGTAATCAAACAGACCTTTAACACAAGTACAGATTCTGAGGGAACAAAAGAAATTGGACATATTGACATGATAGGTGATGTAGAAACAAAATCCGTAGGAATTGGATCTACACAAATATATGAAGTAGATGTTGCCGAATATGATTCTTTAGTAATTACATCACAAGTTATTGATATAGATACAAAAAATGCAAACTTTGTTACTCTATATGTAACAAATGATGGCACAAATTCATATTTGTCGGAGTATTATTCTGATGCAGTTGGACAAGGTATTCTTGTTGGATCTCAAATAGGAAATTTCTCTGCAGATTTATCTGCAAATAAATTAAGAGTTGATTTTGAAAATGATAGTTCTGTCGAAACACAAATTAAATCTAATATCATTGGATTTGGAGTAACAGATGTTACTGGAGATGTAGTTGGACACAGATTCAATTTACCAGGACAATCTGCCGGAAGTGAAAGATCTGCAATCTATCAAGCAGGTTTTTCTACAGCAAGAAATAGTTCAGAAACAATTCTTAGTTATGACAGAAATTTATTCAATTCATCACATTCTACAATAGAAGTTGGTTTTGGTGCAACAAAAGCAATTCATCAAGTTATGACAATTGATGATGGTACAAATGTTTTTACACAGCAATCACCATTTATGTCATCTATAGATAATGATAATGTTGAGTACTCTGGAATAGGAACTTTTGAGGCAGAAGTTAATGGACTTAACATAGATCTCAAGTTCTATCCAAATTCTCCAGATTCTACTAATGAAGATATTAATATATCTGTTCTGAGCAAATTAATATACGAACAAGATGACACTTCTAATATCTACCCAAGTCTAATCTATGGACCAATCACGGAAGAAATATTTAGAGTTCAATATAATTCTATAAATGGAGATAAGATTGACAGAACATCATTCCCATTAACTTCAAATTTAACTCCTATTTTTGAGAAGGTATTCAGACCTGCAGATCCAAGCGTAATTTCTTATTCTACTGGAACATTTAACATTGAAAATCATTTCTTCGTAACAGGACAGGAATTGAGATATGTACCAGGATCTACTTTCGTAGGAACAGGTGTTAGTGCCATGAGATATAATGCTAATGATGAATTTCCATCAACAGTATATGCAATTAAAATAAATGACAATTCATTTAAAGTAGCAACATCTCTTGCTAATGCTAACGCAGGAACAGGAATTACGGTAGCTACAGTAGGAGAAGGAAATGCTCACAAATTTGTTTCTGATAAACAAAATTCCAAGTGTCTTATTACAGTAAATGGATTAGTTCAATATCCACTTGCTCAAACCAAACTTTCATATACTCTTGATGGAGCAATTTCTGTAGGTACTACAATATTCCCTTTAACTGGAATATCCACAATCAACCCTCAGGATGTTTTAAAAATTGATGATGAATTTATGAGTGTTATCAATGTTGGTCTCGGCACAACATCCGTTGGTCCAATAACAAATGTAGGATCAGAAACTTTAGTTGAAGTTGAAAGAGGATTTGTTGGTTCTGCCGCAACCAATCACTCAAATAGTTCTGAAGTTCTATTGCATAAAGGAGCATTCAATATTGTAGATAATAACATTCACTTCACAACACCTCCTAGAGGAAATCCTGAATTATCTTTGACAAGGGATGAATCTAATTTAGAACCAGCAAAATCAGATTTTGGTGGAAGAGTATTCTTAAGATCGGATTATTCGACAAATAAAGTCTATGATGATATTTCTGACGAATTTACTGGAATTGGAAGAACATTTACATTAAAAACTGGTTTAGCTAACACAACTGGAATTGGAACTGCATTCTTGTTTGTCAATAATATATTCCAAACTCCATCAACAATCAATAATGCAGGGAATAATTATTCATTAGTCGAAGATAGTGTTGCTGGAATTACTTCTGTAATATTTACTGGACTTAAAAATCCAGAATCTCCTTTTAATATTTTAACTTTTGATGAAGATATTAATAGAAATGAAACTCCAAGAGGTGGAGTAATTGTATCTCTCGGATCTACTTCTGGACTCGGATTTGCTCCACTGGTAGGAGCACAAGTTGTTCCTGTTGTTTCTGGAGGCACTATTAATTCTTTAATTGGGTTTGCCACATTTACATCAGATTTAGGAATATCTACAACTTCATATGATGAAAAATCTGGAGTTCTTGAAGTAACAACAGGAACAAATCACAATCTTAAACCACATAATGAATATGTTTACCTGGAAGATTTAGAGTTTTCTTGTAGTGCAGAACATGCAGGTATTACTACAACAATATTCCCTGATGGAACTATCGGAAATGTATTCCCGGTAACAGGAATCGTCTCTGAGACTACTTTCAATGTAAAAATTGGGGTTAGTACTATTCCACATGCTTATGTTGGTTCTGGTAGTGCATATCCATACTATGGAAATGCAAACTTTGGATCTGGATATAATGGGATAGTTTCAATCGGAGTTAGTGTATTTGAAGAAGGACATACTGGTACTCCAGCAAATATTACTGCCACAGTTGGTGCTGGAGGAACTATAATCTTTGATATTGTTAATGCTGGTGCTGGATATACAAATCCACAAATATTTGTATCGGATCCTTCTTATGAAAATCTTGAGGTAATTGGTATTTCCAGACTTTCAACTGGAGTTACGACAGAAACTGGAACAGGATTACGTCTTGATCTCAAAGTATCTCCTTCATCAGAACCCACGGGTATTGGATCAACTTTATTCGTAGTAAGTGATTTTAAAATCAAGAGCAATGGTTATGGTTTTAGAAAAGGAGATGTATTTAAAGCAGTTGGATTAGTTACAGATAAATCACTCAATGCTCCACTCACTGAAGCAGAATTTACAGTTTTAGAAACATATTCTGATAGTTTCTCTGCATGGAATCTTGGAGAATTAGATTTTATTGATTCTATTAGTGGTATGCAGGATGGTGTCAGAAAAAGATTCCCACTATTCTACAATAATGATTTATTGAGTTTTGAAAGTAGTAGTACATCCAATATTACAAATAATTTAAGTAATCTTTTGGTCATATTCATAAACGGAATCTTACAAAATCCAGGAGAAACTTATGTATTTGAAGGTGGAACTTCTTTTATATTTGATACAGCACCAAAAGTAGAGGATGATGTTGCAATTTATTTCTACACAGGAAATAGATCCGTTGATATTAACATAAACACAAACGTTAATCCATCTATAGAACGTGGAGATGTGGTTCAAATTAGAAAATCTTCTTTCTCATCAAATTCTATAGACCAAAATTCCAGGATTGTTGCAGATTTATCTTTCTCTGATAAATTTGAAACTAACAAGTATATTGGTCCAGGAATTGTGACAGACAGATTCTTGCCAATGTCTCTAACAAAGCAAAAATCAGAATTTAAAGTTAATGGTGAATTAATATTCAAGACTAGAGATTCAATAGAAGCTCAAATTAATCCTATTGCTAAAATAATTAAAGATGTTTCAACTACAGATAATGAAATTTTTGTTGATAATGCCGAATTATTTGACTATGGTTTAGATCTTCCTACAAATACTTTCAATTGTATTGTGATAGATCCTTTGACAGGTATTAACACTGATTTTGTAGAATCAATTAAAAAATTCAATATTGTTCAAGGATTTTCTGGTTCTATAACAGGAATTGGCACTACTTCAGGGTCAGGTTCACATCCACTCGCATTAAAATTCACAATAAATTCTAGTACTTTTGCTAATATGGCAGAAGGAAATCCAATTTATATTTTTAACACCACTCAAGGTGATGGAATTACTTCAGTTGATGATTCTGATTCTAATATAGTTTCTATAGGAAATACATTTACAGACAACATCTACTATATTTCAGAATTTAGTAGCAATGGAACTGTTGGAATTTTAACTTGTAATATAAAATCAGACTCAGATGTTACTGGAATTGATACTACAGGAAGTACTTCAAATCCCGTAGGAAATTATTCTTGGGGTAAATTAACATCAAATTCATCAATCCAAAGATCAAGTAGTCCAATATCAATTGGAGTCAGTGGACTTACTGCCTCTTCGGGACTATCTACATACCCAATTATTCAGAGAAGAGATGTTGGATTAAGAAATAGTGGTGCTTTACCTAAAATTATCTTATAAATATCTAAAAAACTAATAATATGGCCGCTGTAGTAACAGATCAATTTAGAATATTAAATGCTGAAAATTTTGTGGCGTCCGTTGGTTCAACTAACAATTCTTACTATGCATTTTTGGGACTTGTAAATTCTCAAACACCAAATCCTGGATTTGGTAGAACTGATAATTGGGATACAAATGGAACTCCCGCACCTGTAGATAATTTTCAGTATAGATCTCATTATAGAGATACTGCATTATTTGGTAAAAAATTAACACTATCTAATGTAAGAAGAGTTGTTAGAAAAATAAATTGGACAAGCAATACTAGCTATGACATGTACAGACATGATTATAGTTTAGGAACTATTGCCGAAGTTACGGGATCGGCTAGATTATATGATTCAAATTACTATGTAATCAATAGTGATTTCAGAGTTTATATTTGTATTGATAATGGATCTACAGGATCAATAAGTCCTGGAAAGTCTTTAGATGAACCCACTTTCACTGGAAATGTTCCAACGGCAGCTGGATCTAGTAATGATGGATATGTTTGGAAATATTTGTTTACGACTTCACCATCTGATATTATAAAATTTGATTCTACGGAATATATTGTTTTACCAAATGATTGGACTACAACACAAAATAGTGATATTGTATCCGTAAGAAACGCGGCATCTTCTACAGGACAAATTAAAAAAGTATTCATACAAGAGTCTGGAGATGGTTATGCAAATGGAACTACGGGAGATATTGATATTTTAGGTGACGGTACTGGAGGAAAAGTGTCGATTACCGTAAAAGATGGATCAATTAGTGATGTAGAAGTTACCAATGGTGGATCTGGATACACCTATGGCATTATCAACTTTACTGGTGGAAATAGAAATGCTAAGTTAATTCCAATTATTCCACCATCCACTGGTCATGGTGCTGACATATATCAAGAATTGGGTGCTGATAGAGTTCTTCTATATGCTAGATTTGATGCCTCAACAAATGATTTTCCAACAAATACAAAATTTGCTCAAGTCGGCGTAATAAAAAATCCTACAAATTATTCCAATTCTGAAATTTATACTGATAATACATTTTCATCTTTAGGATCAATAAAATTAGCAGATTCTTATACTGGCAGTCCAACAATAGGAGAAAAAGTAACTCAAACTATACTTAATGTCGGAACTGCAAAAGGATATGTAGCATCATACGACACTACAACTAAAGTTTTGAAGTACTATCAAGATCGTTCTTTATATTTCAGTAATAATGTGGACCAAACTGATAATGTAAACGTTGCAAGTGATGCAAAATTTGTAGAGTTTTCTAGTTCAGGAAGTTCTCTTAGTATTAAAGACGAAGGAGGAACTTCTTCCGTCAGTATTGATACTAATTTAAATGAAAGCTTTGTTATTATTAATAATAAAAGAATTGATTTAGGAGTTACTTTTGTATCAGGACTCGCAGATCCTGAGATAAATAAAAAGACGGGGGATGTAATTTACATTGATAACAGACCTACAGTAACTCGTGATAGTAGACAAAAAGAAGACGTTAAAATCATTCTGGAATTCTAAAAAAGATGGCACAAAAAACAAACTTAAACATCAATCCATATTATGATGACTTTGATGGGGATAAAAACTTTTATAAAGTTTTATTTAAACCAGGATTTCCAGTTCAATCCAGAGAATTAACTACTCTTCAGTCTATTCTTCAAAATCAAATAGAATCTTTTGGAGATCATTTCTTCAAAGAAGGATCTATGGTTCTTCCGGGAGCTGTTACATATGATGATCAATTTTCTGCAGTAAAAATTGAAGATTTTACTTCCGGAGTAGATGTATCTGTTTATATTAAAAATTTTATTGGTAAGAGAGTAACGGGACAAATATCTGGTGTATCTGCAGTAATTAAAGAAGTTGCACTTACTACAGACAGTGATCTTGTTACAAATCTAACCATTTATGTAAAGTATTCTCGTGCAGGCGATGACAACTCAACTGATGAGTTTCTGGATGGAGAATCTTTATTTGCAGATGAAGATGTAGTTTATGGCAATACTACAATCAATTCTGGAACAACTTTTTGTTCTTTGATATCAAATAATGCGACTTCAACTGGATCTGCAGCTTCAGTTGATGAGGGAGTTTATTTTATAAGAGGATATTTTGTAGACGTACCAAAACAAACTCTTATATTAGATTACTATACAAATACTCCATCGTATAGAGTTGGATTTATTATTGATGAATTAATCATAAATGCTAAAGATGATGAATCTTTATATGATAATGCTAAAGGATTTACAAACTTTGCTGCTCCTGGAGCAGATAGATTTAAAATTTCTTTAAAACTATCAAAAAAACCATTAACTGATAATAAAGATACTAATTTTGTCGAGATTCTTAGAGTTGATGAAGGTAGAATAAAAAAAGTAGAAGATAAGACCGTTTATAGTGTAATTGGAAAAGAGTTTGCAAGAAGAACATTTGATGAGTCAGGTAATTACGCAGTAGATGAATTTAATATTTCAGTATCTGAGTGCCTAAATGATAGAATTGATAATGATGGAGTTTTCTTAGAAAACGAAACTACAGATGATGGAAATACTCCTACAGATGAATTACTTTGCTATCAAGTTTCTCCAGGAAGAGCATATGTTCTTGGATATGAATCTCAATTGGACGATACACAAACTATCGATGTAAGAAAACCAAGAGATACTGAAACTATAGATTTTACAAATATCCCATTTGAGATGGGAAATTTGCTTAGAGTAAATAATGTTTCTGGATTACCAGAAGAAAATATAGAAATAGATTTAAAAGATAAATTTAAAGGAAATAGTCCATCAAACATAGGAAAAGCTAGAGTTTATACTTTCAATCTGACTGATTCAAAGTACAAAGGAAACTCTACTAAGTTTGATTTATATTTGTATGATATTCAAACATATACTCAAATTACTTTATATAAAAGTTTAAATCTCAATGAATCATTTTATATAAAAGGAAAGAGTAGTGGTGCTAGTGGATTTGTAGTTGCAGATTCTGCTGATAGCCAATTCAAAATTAGACAAACTTCAGGAACATTTATTGCAGATGAGCAACTGATTGTTAATGGATCTGAAGTTTCGGCGAAAGTAAAATCAACTATCGTATATGGAATTGATGATATAAAATCTGTGGCTCAATCTGCCACTAGTGGTTTTCCTGGATTTTCGGCAGATGCTGTTCTCAGCACTAAAAAGTTTTCCAGTGGAATTACTGAGGTAACCGTTTCTGGCACTTCAGCAACTGCCCCAGGAAAGTTATTCTCTGGAGTGAATATTGGAGATATTCTTAGTGTTAATGACGGTGGGACTCGAAAGTTTAACAGAATTTCGGGCATTTCCGATGATTTGTCAACTCTTACTCTTGAAGGAACAACAGGGGTTGTTAACGGAACTCAAATTTCTGCAGGAACTTATAATGCAAAACTTAAGGTAACAAGACTTAGAAATAGTGAAAATGCATCTTTATATGTAAAAATTCCAGATAATAATATTTCTTCTGTAAATTTATCAAATTCACAATTACTAATATCCAATCAATCAACTTTAACTATTAATAATGAGATTGTAACATTAAACCAATCAAATACTGGAATTTCTAGTTCTTTATTTGAATCCTTTGATCAAGAAAGATATACAGTATCTTACTCTAATGGTGGAATAGGAACAATCACCTCAGATAAATTTACATTAGGTAGTGGAGGATCTACAGTAACTATCAGTGGATTAAATGCTGGTGGTGGAGCAAGTGTTATTAACACAACATTGAAAAAAGTAGGAATACAAAGTAAAGTAAAGGAATATACAAGAAGTACGGTTGGAATTGTATCATTTTCTAGTAAAACTGAGTCTGGAATTGTTGCAGGACAAACTATTAATGATGGGTTGCTTTATAATCAATATTATGGAAGAAGAGTTCAAGATGAAGAAATTTCTCTTGATTATCCGGATGTAGTAAAAGTTCTCAAAGTTTTAGAATCAACAGGAAAAAATGATCCGATTCTTACTAGAGTTCAGTTCGAATCTATTTCTTCTGTGGATCAAAATGCAATTATTGGTGAAGATTTGATAGGTCAGGAAAGTGGAGCTTTAGCAAGAGTTGTTCAAAACTCTTCTTCTAATGCAGAACTTCCTATATCTACAAATAATTTAGGTATTGTATACTTAAATGATCAGCAGTTTGAAGTTGGAGAATTAGTAACATTTAGAGACTCCAATATCAATTCTACAGTTCAGTCCATAACTCTTGGTAAGTTTAAAGATATAACAAATAACTTTACCTTGAATACAGGACAAAAAGACGAATATTATGATTATTCCAGAATAGTTAGAGTTTCTGGAAATAAACCAGAAAGAAAAATATTAGTAGTATTTGATCATTTTACAGTACCAAGTAATGATACCGGTGATGTATTTACTGTTTTAAGTTATGATGCTGACAGATACTCCCAAGATATTCCTTTAATTGGAGAATCTTTAGTAAGAGCTTCGGATGTTCTTGATTTTAGACCTAGAGTATCACAATTTACAAGTACTGATAGATCACCATTTGATTTTAATGCCAGATCTTTTGACAATGGAATTCAACATGTACTGAAACCAGGAGAAAGTTCATCTTTAGGGTATAATTTCTATTTGCCTAGAATTGATAAAATTTACTTAGATAAATTCTCACAAGTTATTGTAGAGGAAGGAGTATCTTCATTGGATCCAAAACCTCCTTCAACTACTAATAATGAATTGATGGAACTTGGTGAAATTAGTCTTCCGGCATATCTGTTTAATACTGCAGATGCTGATATATCTTTACGTGATAATAGAAGATATACGATGAGAGATATTGGAACTTTAGAAGACAGAATTGAGGCATTAGAAGAAGTTACTTCTTTAAATTTATTAGAAGTAAGTACAGAAGCTTTAAATATTCTGGATGTAGAAGGCAATAATAGATTTAAATCCGGATTTTTTGTTGATCCATTTGAAGATGCTTCAATTGCAGATGCTCAATTTACTAATGCAGAAATTTCTAATGGAGAATTGGGTCCACGTAGATTTTCAAATTCAGTTTCTTTAGTTCCTCTTCCTAAAGAAGAAGTTCCTGAAGATGAATTGGATCTGCAATCAAACTATGATCTTTTGGACGATAATGTTCAAAAGACTGGAAATATGATTACATTAAAATATGAATCTAAAGATTGGATTGAACAACCTTTAGCAACTAGAGTTGAAAATGTAAATCCATTCCATGTAATTGAGTATGTCGGATTCATAAAATTAAGTCCACCTAGTGACACTTGGACTAGAACTGTTAGACTACCTACTAGAGTTATCAATAGAAATAACCTAAGAGTAAGAAGAAGAAATAGAACAATTGATAGAGAAAGGGGTCGTGTTGATAGTAGAAGAACTAGAACTACCAGAAATGATCGAATTGAAAGGAGCACAACAAGAAGAACTGTCATCGTATCTAGTGGATCTGAAAAGTATATACGTTCTAGAAACGTTAAGTTTAAAGCAATTGGTCTTAGACCTCTTCAGCAACATTATCAATTTGTTGATAATCATAGCAATATTGAATATGTACCAAAATTAATTGAAATTGCAAATAGTTCCACTTTGGAAAATTCTGGATCCAGCAAAAATTCTTTTAAAACTGGAGAACTAGTTAGAGCATACTTTGATAATCGATTAATTGGTGAATTTAGACTTGCAAAATCAAATCACAAATCTGGACCATATACCAACCCAGATAAAACATATAATATAAATCCATACAAAACCACAGAAAATTTACCTTCAAATTACAGTCAATCTTCTAAAACTTTGAATGTAGATTTAGATTCTTTGGCAAATATTGCCCAAGAACAATTTACAGGATACATTAAAAAAGGTGCAAAATTAATTGGATCAAGTAGTGGTGCAATTGCATTTGTAAAAAATAAAAGATTAATTCCAGATAATTATGGAAATCTTCAGGGATCGTTTTTCATTAAAGATCCTCATACAAATCCAGCACCAAATAATAGATTAACTACTGGAGTAAAAACTTACAGACTGACAAGCAGTAAAGAGAATAAAAAACCTCTCCCTGGAAGTAAATTAATTTCTAAAGGAGATACTCAATATCGGGCTACAGGTAGATTTATTATTCTCCAAAGAGAAATTATTAATACAACAACTCGCATAACTACAATTACTCGTACAACAACTGTTAGAAGATCTGATCCTTTAGCACAATCTTTTGCAGTTGGAAGAGATATTGAAGCTCCAGATTCTTCCGGATTCAATGATGATGATAAAGGAGCATTCCTGACAGCAGTTGACATTTTCTTTGGAAACAAACCATCAGGAAGTGAGCCTTTGATCGTTCAAATTAGGCGTATGGCAGTAGGACTTCCTACTTTAGAAATTATTGGAGATTCTGTTGAATTAGAACCAGATGACATAAAAGTTTCTAATAATGGAGAAAAAGCTACTACAGTAACTTTCCCATCACCAATATTTCTTCCACCAGGAGAAGAATATGCTTTAGTTTTACTTGCACCTACAACCGATCAATATGAAGTTTGGACTGCAAAGATGGGTGAAAAGACAGTAAATACTCAGTCTCTCCCAGATGCTGAATCTGTAAGATATACTAAACAATTTGCTTTAGGAAGTTTATTCAAATCTCAAAATGGATCTACATGGACTCCTGCACAAAAATCTGACTTAAAGTTTAAATTATATAAAGCAAAATTTGATCCTAATAGTCCTGGAGTTGCATCTTTTGGCAATTCTCCTATTTTAAGTGATAAAGATACTGATATTTCAGTATTAACAGTACCAAAAACTACTACTCTTGGGGTAGACAAAATTACAAGTTCTACTTTAGTTGGAATTTTGACAACAGGAAGAAAAATTGCTGGAATACTCACAAATACTTTTGGACACATTTCAGATGTTGGTGGTGAAACTAGTTCGGTTGGACTAACAACTGGAGGAACTAATTATGTTACTGATTCTAATGTCAGCACTTTCAATATACTTGGAAATGGATCTGGACTTATCTTAAATATTACTGCAAGTGATGGTGTAATTACAGGTACTCCAAGCATTGTCAATGCTGGAGGTGGATATAGATCGGGTGATGTTGTTGGTATTGTAACTAGCACAGTGACTGGTGCTAATGGAACAGGTGCTGTAATTACAATTACAGCAATTGATGGTGTAGATACATTATATCTGACCAATGTTCAGGGACAAGTTGGAGCAGATAAAGCATTTAGAGTTGGTGCAGCATTGAGTTACTACAGTGATGAAACAACTATTGTTTCTTTAGGTGGTACTAATATTATTTCTTCAAGAACAGCAGAAGGAACAGGCACAAATTCTGGAAATTATCTTCAGGTAGATCATTTTAATCATGGCATGTATGCTTTAAATAATAAGTTAAAGTTGAATAATATTGAATCTGATCAAACTCCATCAGTGTTAACCAAAGAACTTACTTTTGAAGATACTACTTCTATAGAAGTTGAGGATTCATCTTTATTCAGTACTTTTGAAGGTTTACCAGTTTCCACTTCAAATAAAGGATATGTTAAAGTAAATGATGAAATCATAGAGTATTACGAAGTTGTTAGTGGTAAATTAACAATCAACGCCAGAGGAATTGATGATACAAATGTTGATACCCATGAAAATGGTGCATCTATAGTTAAGTATGAACTTTCTGGTATATCGTTGAGAAGAATTAATAATGTTTCTTATGATATTGCCGATGAAGATTTAGAGTCCAATTCATATTATATTGAAGTTGATAGAGGTGCAACCTCTACTGTTGAAGGTAAATCAATTGGTGTTAATAGAAGTTCCGACATAGTTGGTCCTGGAGTAGAATTGTCATTTGAAGATTTCTCAGTTGGAATTAATAATGATATTTCTGGAACTAGAAATGTATTATTCAATGAAATAAATCCAGCAGTTGATGCCATTACTACTGGAAAAGGAACTGAAATTAAATCTTCAATTAGATCTACCAGTGGAACAAGTATTAGTGGATCAGAAACCTCATTTACTTTACTGAACACTATTGATTCAATTGAGTTAAATACCAACAATGTACTCAATACAACTAGAATGGTTTGTTCCAGAGAAAATGAATTGAGACAAAATGTATTTGAAAATGTTTCTGGTAGAAGATCATTAACTGCTTTGATATCTTTATCAACAGATGATAAAAACCTTTCACCATATATTCTTCTTAATGATGAAGGATCTATTACTGCTAATTTAATCTCCAATCAAATTAATGCACCAGTTAATGATTTTGCTAATAATGGAGATGTAAATACATTTGACTTTGATCCACATGAAGCAATTTATGTTTCTAATAGTGTAAGTCTCGAAAATCCAGCATCATCATTACAAGTGTTGTTGACTGCACAAAGACCTCCCGAATCCGATATTAGAGTTCTTTACAGTTTGGTTAGAGAAGATTCTAGTGGACAAGAGCAAGAATTTGAATTATTCCCAGGATTTTCTAATTTAGAATTGGGTGCTGATGGAGCACTTAATGTTATAAATCCTTCACAAAATGATGGCTCATCTGATGCAAGAATTCCTGATAGTGATGTTGGACAATACTTAGAATATCAGTTTACTGCAAACGATCTTCCAAGTTTTGTTGGATATAGAATTAAGATTATTCTTTCTGGATCTAATCAAGCAACTCCACCAAAAGTTAGAGATCTTAGAGCAATAGCATTACAATGACAAAGTTTATCAAAGTAAAAGATCATCCCTATCTTTATCGAGATAGGGATACCGGTGCAATTATCAATCGTGATAGTATTGCATATGAAAAGAGAATAAGAAAAATTGAATCTGATAAGATAAAAAAGGAAGAAATTGAAAATCTAAAAAATGAAATTGAAGAATTGAAATCTTTAGTCAATCAAATACTCAACAAATAGTACGATATAAATAGCTTATAGAAATATGCTCACCTGAATAATGGCAGTATTTGTATCAAATATAGTTATTGAGCAAGGTTTTGACTTTAATACTACTTTTGAATTGGAGGATACTGCAACTCAAAATCCTTTAAATCTTACAGGATATACAGTATCATCTCAACTTAGGAAAACTTATACTAGTTCATCCGCAACTACATTTTCGTCCACTATTACAGAAGTTAATGGAGGTAAAGTCAAAATAGCATTAGGTTCGACAATGACCTCAAATCTAAAATCTGGTAGATATGTTTATGATGTAAAAATTGTATCTAGTGGAGGAATAGTAGAAAAAGTAGTAGAAGGTTCCGCACTTGTTCGAGCAGGAGTAACTAGATAATATGGCAATAAAAGCTTCTGTAGTATCATCACCAGTAGTAAAAGCTAGAGTTGGTCAACAAAATGTAACTCGTGTCTTATCTAGTGCAGCATCAGCTTCGGCATCAGGATCAATAATTCAAGCTCCTGATTTAGATTCTAGTAGAAAATCTGAAGATGGATTAGTTTTAGTTTGGGATGCACCAACTCAAAAATTTGTATTAACAAATAGAATTGACGCACTATCAATAGAATTTGTATATGCACTGAGTTCTTCTTTCTTAAATGTAAGTAATGATCTTACTGCAAGTAGAAACTTACTTGTAAGTGGAATATCCACACTTACTGATTTAATTGTATCCAACAATTCAACTCTAAATGGAAACTTATCAGTAAGTGGGACATCTACACTTGTTGATTTAAATTTAAGTAATAATTTAACTGTAAATAATGATCTTAATGTAAGTGGAATATCAACATTTGCAAGTTTAAATACAAGTAATGATCTTACTGTAAGCAGAAATTTATTAGTAAGTGGAATATCTACATTAAATACTTTATCTGTAAATGGACTGACAACTCTTGATGATGACGTACAAATAAATTCAGACTTGAGTCTGACTGGTAAAATAATACCAGATAGTGGTATGTGTTATGTGAGTAGCAATTTTAGTGGTCCAAATGGAATTGCATTCTTTAATAGTGATGGACTTTTAAAAAGTTCTCCAGACACTACACAGAATATTAATACGAGTAACTATATATTAACAACTCAATTAATTGCAGGAACAGATACTCCTGTATGGACAACAACCATTGATGGAGGAGAATACTAGTGGCTAAACCAAGTACAAGGCAGGGATTAATTGACTACTGTCTAAGAAGATTAGGGGCTCCTGTTCTGGAAATTAATGTTGATGATGATCAAATTGATGATCTAGTTGATGATGCAATTCAATATTTTAATGATAGACACTATGATGGTGTCGAGAGAATGTATTTGAAATATAAAATAAGTCAGGATGATATTGATAGAGGGAAAGCAGGGG
>Ga0213858_10000681_pt1 | contig 16134 bp, 17 predicted proteins | sample PICome_FD_160122 | JGI IMG/M metagenome (GOLD analysis project Ga0213858, IMG submission 160122) | Coastal seawater microbial communities near Pivers Island, North Carolina, United States - PICO245 | ecosystem: Environmental > Aquatic > Marine > Coastal | place: USA: North Carolina | collected... | reverse complement strand
TAATTTAAATCCTTTTTCACTTCCCATTGCCAGAAAAGCTGTTGCCCACCCGTCCGCATTTGTTGTGTTATTAGAAACAACTGTTACAGATTTTGTTTTATGGGCAATGGATTTACCTGTTTTAGGATTTATTATATGTGAGAATTTTTTTCCGTTTCTAATAAAAAAGTTTTTGTAATCTCCAGAAGAGGCGATGCCTTTATCAGATACGTTTATAATCTCTTTAACTAATTTTTCTTTTAAGTTAGGGTTCTCAATTCCTATTACCCAATTTTTCTTATTTTTGTTATTCCCTTTTACAAGTAAGTCGCCACCAATGTTTATTAAATAATTTCTTAAACCTAATGTTTCTAATTTTTTTCCAATTTGGTCAATCCCATAACCCTTTGCGATTGAAGAAAGGTTTAATTTCAAGTCTTTGTTTTTCTTGTAAAACTCATTATTGAGGGAATTTATCTCAAATAACTCCTTCTGGTTAACTAATAACAATGCATCATTAATTTCTTTTTGTGACGGTATTGTATGAGTTTTCTTATTTTTATATCCAAATCCCCATAATTCTATTAATGGATCTAGAGTTATATCAAAATATCCATAACTATTATCATTAATAATATTAGCCTGTTTCAAAACTTCTTTTAAATCGTTAGAGATTTTAATTTTGCCAATTTTTTTGTCATTATTTAGTTTAGTGATCTCAGAATTGGGATCCCAATTAGATAAAGTAGAATTAATAAGCTTTAGTGTTTTTTCAATCTCTAATCTAATATTTTCTAATTTCAAACTTTTAGGAATTTCAACTATATTTATTATATAGTAAGTTCCCATAGTATTTCCTTTTAGTTCGGCATTATAATTTTCGCTTTTTGAGCATGACGCTAGTAAAAGAATTAGAAATATAGAAATAAACTTTTTTATAATTTTTATATTTAATTTTTGTATCATTTATTGTTATTAATATCCAATTTCTAAAGCTATTTAAAAAAGAGTAATTTTTTTGTAAAAAAAACAAAAAAAAGCTTATAAACCACTTGTTATTTTAAATATATATTATATAAAAATATTATCTAAATTTACTAGACCTTATTAACTCAAAAATACATTTATATGGAAGGATAAATTATCGTTTAATGTCAAAATTTGTATTAAAGAGGGGTTTAGATATTCCAGTTGCAGGTATTCCGGAACAAGTTATAAGTGATGAAAAAAATCCTAAAACAGTCGCAGTTTTAGGTCCTGATTATAATGGTTTGAAGCCTAAAATGTTGGTTGCTGTAGGTGACAAGGTAAAAAAGGGAAGTCCACTTTTTTGTCATAAAGATAGTCCTGAAATTTTATATGTTTCTCCATGTACAGGGATCGTTAAGGAGATTAATCGAGGGGAGAAAAGGGTACTTTTAAGTGTTGTTATAGAAATTAGTAGCTTGTCTGATAAAGGTATTAATTTTACAAAACTACACTCCAAAGAAAAAAATAAGACTAAATTCGTAAAAAAATGTTTGTTTGATAGTGGATTGTGGACATCTTTTCTTACTAGGCCTTATTCTAAAGTACCATCTGCTGAAAGTGTTCCATCCTCAATTTTTGTTACGGCAATGGATACAGAACCTTTGTGTCCTGAAGCAGAATTGATCATCAACAATAACTCTGAGGCCTTTAATGAGGGTTTAAAAAATATCTCTGTTTTGACAGAAGGCAAAACTTTTGTCTGCACAAGAGAAAATAGTGAGATCAAAGTTAACAATTTTGAAATTCATGAATTCTCAGGTCCTCATCCCGCAGGTTTGGCTGGTACGCATATACATTTTCTTGATCCACCAAATCCTGAAAAATTTGTTTGGTCTATTGGGTATCAAGACGTTATTGCCATTGGCAAACTTTTTTTAACTGGTTTTCTTGATGTTGAAAGAATTATAGCAATAAGCGGACCACTTGCTAAAAAACCTAGGTTAGTAAAAACAATTTTAGGAGCATCACTTGATGATATACTTGAAGGAGAGTTCGATAAATCTCAGGATTGTAGAATAATATCTGGATCGATTTTGTCAGGTTTTCATGCTTTTGACGATTTAGCTTTTTTGGGTAAGTATTCTCGCCAAATAACCATTATTAAAGAAGATAAAGAGAAACATTTTTTTGGATGGATTAAGCCTCAGCCTAATAAATTTTCTGTAATGCCTGTTTTATTGTCAGCATTTAGCTTTTTTAAATTATTTGATTTAACATCAAATCTTAATGGTGGAAGAAGAGCGATGGTTCCAACAGGAGTGTTTGAAACCCTAATGCCTCAAGATTACTTGCCCACACAATTACTAAGATCTTTATTGGTTATGGATACAGATGTTGCTCAGTCTTTGGGAGCTTTGGAGTTGGATGAGGAGGATTTAGCTTTATGTACATTCGCATGTCCTGCTAAATATGAGTATGGGACGGCATTAAGAGATAGTTTATTTAAAATAGAGAAAGAAGGTTAATATATGTCACTTCGTAGTTACTTTAATTCTATTGAACCTAATTTTCAAAGAGGCGGAAAGTACGAAAAATATTATCCAATTTTTGAAATGGTTGAAACAATATTTTTTACTAGTAATACGGTAACTAAAGTCGCTCCTCATGCTCGAAGTTTTGTTGATATGAAGAGAGTAATGACTTACGTAGTAATATCAACTATACCATGTGTATTATGGGCTTTATATAATACTGGCCTTCAAACTAACACAGCCTTGTCTTCCTTGGATATTAAAGAAATGACTGGTTGGAGAATTTCACTTTTGCAATTAACAGGGATAGGTTTGGATCCTCAAAGTCTAATATCTAATATATCCCATGGTTTATTATACTTTTTACCTATTTACCTTACAACATTAATAGCTGGTGGAATATGTGAGGTTACTTTTGCGACCATAAGAGGTCATGAAGTTAATGAAGGTTTTCTTGTTTCATCAATGCTCTTTGCTTTGACTTTGCCTGCTTCTACCCCATTGTGGCAAGTTGCTTTAGGCATAGCTTTCGGTGTAGTTGTTGGTAAAGAAGTCTTTGGTGGAACAGGCAAAAATTTTCTTAATCCTGCTTTGACTGGGCGTGCATTTTTATATTTTGCTTATCCGGCGTATATGTCAGGTGACTCTATTTGGACCCCTGTAGATGGGTTTTCAGGCGCAACTTCTCTCGGTATTGCTGCATCTGAAGGTTATGAGAGTTTAAGTAACTATGGAATTACTTGGATGGATGCTTTTTTAGGTACAATTCAAGGATCTTTAGGAGAAACTTCTACTCTTGCATGCGCTATAGGTTTATGTTTTCTTTTGTTAACTAAAATTGCCAATTATAGGATGGTTGTTGGATGCTTAATTGGAATGATAGTATTTTCATCTTTTCTCAATTGGATTGGTTCAGACACAAATCCAATGTTTAGTATGCCGTGGTACTGGCACCTAGTAATTGGAAGCTATGCTTTTGGTCTTGTTTTTATGGTAACTGAGCCAGTTTCCGCAAGTCATACAAATGTTGGTAGATATATATATGGGGCTCTAATTGGATTTATGGTCGTTATGATAAGAGTTTTAAATCCAGCCTTTCCAGAAGGAATGATGTTAGCAATTTTATTTGGTAATATATTTGCGCCATTAATTGATCATTTTGTTGTAATGGCAAATATTAAACGAAGGGCAAAAATACATGTCTAACTCAAATAATTTATTTGTTAAATTTAAAAATATGCCTGTTGACAGCATAACCAAAACTGTTTTTGTTGCTACAACACTTTGCTTTGTATGCTCTATGGTAGTATCATTTGCTGCTGTAAATCTTAAGGAAATACAAAATGTTAATAAAGCTCTAGATAAACAAAAAAACATATTACAAGTTGCAGGTGTGTATTATGATGGTATTGATGTTCAAAAAACATTTTCTTCTTTTCAGCCTGCGGTTGTAGACTTAAACAAAGGTAAATTTACAGACAAATTTGATCCATTATCATTTGATGATAAAAAAGCTGCACAAGATCCACTTCTAAGCATATCACTTAAGGATGATCCCGCTCTTATTGGTCGAAGGACTAATTTTGCAACTATATATTTACTTAAAAAAGATGATGGTAGCCTGGATAAGGTTATTCTTCCAATTCATGGTTACGGTCTTTGGTCAACACTTTACGGTTTTATTGCACTTGAAAAAAATTGTAATGATATATTTGGGCTTCAATTTTATCAACATGCCGAAACTCCCGGATTGGGTGCTGAGGTTGATAATCCGAAGTGGAAGGCTCAATGGAATGGTAAGAAGCTAAATAATGATAATGGTGATTTAATGATACAAGTAACAAAAGTAAAGAAGGATCAAAATCATCATATTGACGCATTAGCAGGCGCTACTCTCACTTCAAATGGAGTTGATAATTTAGTCAAATTTTGGATGGGTGAAGCTGGTTTTAAAAAATTTCTCAATAACCTTAAAAAGGGAAAAGCATAATGTCTCAAACTAGAAAACAATTACTTGTAGATCCTCTAGTTGATAATAATCCAATCACTTTACAAGTTTTAGGTATTTGTTCTGCTTTAGCAGTAACATCATCCTTGAATGTAGCTTTTGTTATGTCTTTAGCAGTTATAGCTGTTACTGGTTTTTCCTCTTTATTTATATCATTTCTAAGACACTATATTCCTAATTCAATTAGAATTATTGTTCAAATGACTATAATTGCTTCTTTAGTTATTTTGGTTGATCAAATCATCAAAGCATTTGCTTATGAAATATCAAAGACATTATCTGTTTTTGTTGGCCTAATTATAACCAATTGTATTGTAATGGGGCGAGCAGAAGCTTTCGCAATGAAAAATAAACCATTTGATTCTTTTATTGATGGTGTTGGAAATGGTTTGGGGTATAGCCTTCTTTTGATGTGTGTAGGTGTAGTTCGTGAATTATTTGGTTCCGGTTCACTATTTGGCATTACAATATTAGACCCTGTAAATAACGGGGGATGGTACGTACCTAATGGTTTGTTATTACTACCACCTTCTGCTTTTTTTATTATTGGTTTCTTAATTTGGGGTGTGCGAACATGGAAGAAATCTCAAGTTGAAGCCCGTGAATATAAAATTCAATCTCTAGAGGCACACTAATGGAAGCTCTAATTTCATTAGCAGTTAAAGCTATTTTTGTTGAAAATCTTGCTTTATCTTTCTTTTTAGGAATGTGTACATTCATAGCTGTATCAAAAAAAATATCAACGGCAATTGGTCTTGGTATTTCTGTAATGATTGTTCAATCTATTACTGTGCCTGCTAACAACATTATATTAACTTATTTATTAAAGCCAGGAGCTCTTGCATGGGCCGGTTTTCCAGATGTGGATTTAACTTTCTTAGGTCTTATTTCATATATTGGTGTAATTGCAGCTCTTGTACAAATTTTAGAAATGGTATTAGATAAGTACTTTCCTCCTCTTGATAATGCATTAGGAATATTTTTACCTTTAATTACAGTTAATTGTGCTATTTTAGGTGGTTCTTTGTTTATGGTTGAACGAGATTATAATTTTTCAGAAGCTACCACATATGGCATTGCCTCTGGATTTGGTTGGGCTTTAGCTATTGCTACAATGGCTGGAGTAAGAGAAAAGTTAAAGTATAGTGATATTCCTGATGGCCTTCAAGGATTGGGTATTACTTTTATAACGGCAGGATTGATGGCTATGGCTTTTATGTGTTTTTCAGGTGTTAAATTATAAGGATTTTTTAATGGATACTTTTGTTCTTGGCATAACTCTATTTACGATGATCGTACTAACTCTAGTATCAATAATTGTATTTGCTAGAAGTAGACTTGTGTCTTCAGGTGACGTTAATATCACTATTAATGGAGAAAAAAAGGTTAAAGTACCTGCTGGTGGTAAGCTTTTACAAACATTAGCAGCAGAAAAACTCTTTGTTCCTTCTGCTTGTGGAGGTGGTGGTACTTGTGCTCAATGTAAGGTAAAAGTGCATTCAGGTGGAGGTGCAATATTACCAACAGAACAATCACACATAAACAAAAGAGAGGCTAGTTGTGGTGACAGACTTTCATGTCAAGTTGCTGTCAAACAAGATATGGAAATAGAAGTGCCGGAAGAGGTCTTTGGCGTAAAAAAGTGGCGATGTAAAGTAAGAAGTAACGATAATGTAGCTACCTTTATCAAGGAACTGATATTAGAATTACCAGAAGGTGAAGATGTCAATTTTCGTGCAGGTGGTTATATACAAATTGAAGCACCTAAATATTCATTGTCATATAGAGATTTTGATGTTGCTAAGGAATACCATGAAGATTGGGACAGGTTTAAAATTTGGGATTTTAATGCTGAGAGTAATGAACCCATAGAAAGAGCATACTCTATGGCTAACTGTCCTGTTGAAAAAGGTATTGTAATGTTAAACGTTAGGATTGCTTCGCCGCCACCAGGATCAACAGGTATTCCCGCCGGAAAAATGTCCTCTTATATTTTCAATTTAAAACCTGGTGATGAAGTAGTGATATCCGGTCCCTTTGGTGAATTTTTTGCCAGAGAAACTGAAAAAGAAATGGTTTTTATCGGTGGTGGTGCAGGTATGGCGCCAATGAGAAGTCATTTGTTTGATCAATTTAATAGAATTAAAACTAAAAGAAAAATCACTTTTTGGTATGGAGCAAGATCTAAAAAGGAAATGTTTTATGTTGAAGATTTTGATAAATTAGCTAAAGAAAATCCTAATTTTTCATGGCATGTTGCTTTGTCAGACGCTATGCCTGAAGATAAGTGGGAAGGGTACACTGGCTTTATTCATAATGTGTTATATGAACAATATCTTAAAGACCATCCAGCACCAGAAGACTGTGAATTTTATATGTGTGGACCACCTATGATGAATCAATCAGTTATTAATATGCTTCTTGACTTAGGCGTTGATAGAGAAGATATCATGCTAGATGATTTTGGTGGTTAATTGACTAACAAAAACCCTATACAAAATTAATGGCTTTACAGGTTTTGAGTATTATTTGGTAAATATAAATCTAAAAACACTTATTACTTGTTCAAGTACGAATGATCTAGCTTTCCAAGGTGCTCAAGATGGTCTTGAAGAAGGTGTTTCTTTCTTATCTTACTCTCAAACAAAGGGTAGGGGTAGAAATGATAATAAATGGACTTCCTTAAAAGGGAATTTATTTTTATCAACGATAATAAGACCAAAAAATGAAAAAAAAAATTGGCAACAATTATCTTTGATTGTTGCTTTTTCTGTAATTGAAGTTTTATTAAAGTTTGGTATTAATCAAAATCTAATAGAATTAAAATGGCCTAATGACATATTAGTAGATAATAAAAAAATAGCCGGCATCCTTTTGGAATCTTCTCATGATTTTATAATTGCAGGGATTGGTCTGAATGTAAAAAACACACCTGTAAATGAGGAAAAATGGAAAACAACAAAAGTTAATGATTATACTAATTTAAATTTATCACTTAAAGAAATTGCTTATAAAATTTTAGACCGATTCTTCTTTAATTATCAAATTTGGAATGAAAAAAAATTTATTTTCTTTAAAGAAAAAATCAACAATTTTTTAAAATATAGAACAAAAGATATAACTATAAATCTTAACTCTAATAATAACACTTTATCTGGTATTCTTTTGGGGTTAGGAGATAAAGGTACTATGATGATAGATTCTGCTTCGGGTGTTCTCGAGTATAATTCGATTGATAGTTATCATTTAACCAACGAAGGTATGTCATGATATTAGTAATTGACTGTGGAAATACAAATACAGTTTTTGCTCTATATTCTTATCAAAATAACATTGTTCAATGTGGTTCTTGGAGGATAAATAATGATAGTAAAAGAACAGCTGACATGTATTATCCATGGTTTTTACAAATGTTAAGTTTATCAAACTTTAAACCTGCAGATATTACAGCTATTTGTATCGCATCAGTTGTTCCAGAAACTTTGTTTAATATAAAATCATTTGTTAAAAAATATTTTAAATTACCAGCTCTTGTTGTTGGGGAAGATGGTATTGATTTAGGTCTTAAAGTTAATATAGATAATCCAAAAGAGGCTGGAGCAGATCGACTTGTGAATTCTTATGCTGCTGAAAAATTAGGCTACTCACCAGCAATTATTATTGACTTTGGTACTGCTACAACATTCGATGTTGTTGGTGAAGATGGAAGTTACAATGGCGGTATAATTGCTCCTGGAGTAAATTTATCATTAGAAGCACTTTATATGGCAGCTGCCCGTCTTCCCAGGGTCTCCCTCAAGCCTTTATCAGAAAATAATTCTGTCATAGGTAAAAACACTGTTAACGCCATGGAGTCTGGAATTTTTTGGGGTTATGTTTCTATGATTGAGGGTTTAATTCAAAAAATCAAAAAAAATGAAAAGTTTATAAATCATAGGGTCATAGCAACTGGAGGTTTAAGTCATTTGTTCAAAAAATCTCTTAATTGTATAGATATGATCATAGATGATCTTACCCTAATAGGATTAGTTCATTTATATTTAAAAAATAAAAGTTTAAAATAATGTTGGTACTTTTATGAATTTTAATAAATCTGACTTAATTTTTCTTCCGGTTGGTGGGTCTGAAGAAATTGGTATGAATGCAAATTTATATCATTTTAATGACAAGTGGATTCTTGTAGACTTAGGTATTTCTTTTCCAGATGAAACTGACTTAGGCATTGATGTTTTATTACCTGATTTTAACTTTATTAAATCTTTAGGAGATAAGTTCTTAGGTATTTTTTTAACACATGGTCATGAAGATCATATTGGAGCAATACCATATTTTGCAGAATATATTAATTGTCCAATCTGGGGTAGTGCTTTTACCATTGCCTTATTAAAAAGAAAACTAAATGAGAATAGTAAAAAGAATAACTTAGAGTTAAATATTATAAAAGTTAATCAAGAAATAGAAATTGGTGACTTTGTTGTAAAAGCAATAGGTACATCTCATTCAATTCCTGATCCAATATCAATTTTAATTTCTACTCCAAAAGGAAAAATTTTTCATTCAGGTGATTGGAAATTTGAACATTCATCAAATTTGGGTGAGAAAATCAACTTTCAAGATTTTAGAACAATAGGTAGTGATGGTATCTTGGCAATGGTTTGTGATTCAACTAATGCATTAGTTGATGGAAGGACGCCTTCAGAATTATATGCTTATAATGGCTTATTTGATGAAATTAAAAATAAAAAAAATATAGTTCTTACAACATGTTTTTCATCAAATATTAGCCGAATTAAATCTTTATTGGATATAGCCACAAAAACTAATAGGTCAGTCGTGATTATCGGAAGAGCATTATTAAGAGCGATTGATGCGGCTAAAGAAGTTGGTTTCTTGGATAATATTCCTGATTTAGTATCATTAAGAGATATTAATTTAATACCAAAATCAAATCTCCTTATTATTTGCACTGGATCACAAGGTGAACCAAATTCAGCACTTTCAAGAATTTCAAAATGTTTAGACAAACACATTCAATTAACAAAAGGGGATACTGTTATTTTTTCAAGTAGACAAATTCCTGGAAATGAAAATGCAATATCTAAAGTTCAAAATAGGTTTCTAGAAAATGGTGTAGAAGTAGTTACCGATAATGATAAGAATGTTCACGTATCTGGTCATCCCTCTAGAGATGAATTGGTTGACATGTATTCATTTATAAAACCAAAAATATCTATTCCTGTTCATGGTACAAGAGAACATATAGAGGCTCACGCAAAACTTGCTAATGAGTGTCAAGTGCCTATAGTTATCAAGCCTAAAAATGGTGAATTTATTAACTTAAATGAAAAATCTTACGGTGTGGTATCCAATATCGATTTTACCACACATGTTTATGATGCTGGAGAAATTGTTCCCATTGATGATGAAAGATTTGTTTCCAGAAGACATGGATTGTGGAATGGATTTGTATCTGTTTCTGTTGTTCTGAATGAGTATGGAGATTTATTGATTTCACCTCAAATTTCACAAACTGGGGTTTCCAATGAGAGAAGTGTTTCATCAGTTTTAGCTGATACTGCCATAAAAATTGAAAATTTAATAGAGAATGAAAACTTTAATTCAGATAATTTAGATAACGATCTTTCTAATCAAATTTTAAAATTAGTTAAACGAGAATTTAAATCCTCTTTTTCTAAAAGACCCATTATAGATATTCATATTAATAGAATTTAGAGAGTGAGCATGAGTTTAATTTCTTTGTTTTTGGTTTTTCTAATGGTTTGGTTAATTATGTTTTTTATGTCTCTTCCATTTGGTGTAAAAATATCAGAACCCAAGGTTTTAGGTAACGCTAAATCTGCACCCGACAAACCAAATTTAAAATTAAAATTTCTAATTTCTTTCTTTTTGTCTTTTTTTCCAACAATGTTTATATATTGGATTATAAATAAGAATATTTTATTCAATTTAATTATGAACTCTAAATAGTAACTTTTATTATTACAAAAAATTAAACTTTAAAATTGAAGTTTATTACTATCTGAGTTATTTAAATTATATTAATTTTTGGTATGTCTTATGTTTGAAAAAATTGTTTTATCTTCAGATCATGGCGGTTTTAGTTTGAAGGAAACAGTAAAAGATTTTTTAATTAATAAAAATTTTGAAGTAGAAGATGTGGGGTGTAATTCACTTGATCCAGTTGATTACCCAGATTTTGCAAAAATACTATCTGATAAGTTAAAAGTTAATAAAAATGCGGGTGGTATTTTATTTTGTGGTACTGGGATAGGTATATCTATGGCTGCAAATAGATTTAAACATATTAGAGCCGCTTTGTGTACTTCAGTTGAAATGGCTTCAAAAAGTAGGAAACATAATGACGCCAATGTACTAGCACTTGGTGGAAGGATTTTAGGGGAAGATCTGGCTCTGAATATTGTTGAAGAATTTTTGAAAACTGATTTTGAGGCTGGTAGACATAGCCTACGTGTCAATAAAATATAATTAAGGAATAAGAGGTTTATAATGTATTACAAAGAAGGTTTTTTTAATAAAGATATAAAAGAATATGATCCTTTTTTGTCTAATATCATTAATAAAGAGTTGGAAAGACAACAAAACCAGATTGAACTAATTGCTTCTGAAAATATCGTTTCTAGATCTGTATTGCAAGCGCAAGGATCTGTTCTAACAAATAAATATGCGGAAGGTTTACCTGGAAAAAGATATTATGGTGGGTGTGAGTTTGTTGACGAGGTAGAACAGTTAGCAATAAATAGGGCAAAAGAATTGTTTAATGCAAATTTTGTTAATGTTCAACCTCATTCGGGAGCACAAGCTAATCAAGCAGTATTTTTGAGTTTGCTTAAACCAGGCGATACAGTTCTTGGTATGAGTTTAGCTGCCGGTGGCCACCTTACTCATGGGGCTAAACCAAACCTATCTGGTAAATGGTTTAACGCTATTCAATATGGAGTAAGGAAGGACAATTCATTAATTGATTTTGAAGAAATTGAAAAATTATCTCTTGAACATAAACCTAAATTAATAATTGCCGGAGGTTCTGCTTATTCTAGGATAATTGATTTTAAAAAATTTAGAGAAATTGCCAATAAAGTTAATGCATTTCTTTTAGTTGATATGGCTCATTTTTCTGGTTTAGTTGCAGGTGGCGCTCACCCAAATCCTATTGATTATGCAGATATAGTAACAACAACTACCCATAAGACGTTAAGATCAGGTAGAGGCGGCATGATATTAACTAATAATGAGGTTTTATTTAAAAAAATAAATTCCGCAGTATTTCCAGGTCTTCAAGGGGGGCCATTAATGCATGTTATTGCTGGTAAAGCTGCTGGTTTTGGTGAAGCTCTAACAGATGAATTTAAAGTCTATATTAAAAATGTAGTTTTGAATGCTAAATGTCTCTCCAATACCCTAATTGATAGAGGTTATGAAGTAATTTCAGGAGGTACTGATAATCATATAGTTCTATTAAGTTTAAAAAAACAAAATATTACAGGAGCAAACGCTGAAATTGCGCTAGAAAACGCAGGTCTAACATGTAATAAAAATGGAATTCCATTTGATCCACTGCCACCTACAATTACATCAGGTATTCGATTTGGTTCTGCCGCAGCAACAACTAGAGGCTTTTCATCTAAAGAATTTGCTTTAATTGGTAATTTTATAGCAGACGTTTTAGATGCTTTCGATAATGGTGAGTCAAACCAGGAATGTGAGAAATCTGTTTTTGAAAATGTAAAAAAACTTTGTTCAAAATTTCCAATTTATTAATACGAGGAGTAAGTAATGAGATGTCCATTTTGTGGTAAAGAGGACACCCAAGTTAAAGACTCTAGAGCCAGTGATGATGGAGCAACCATCAGAAGAAGAAGATTATGTTCAAGTTGTGGCTCTCGTTTTACTACCTTTGAAAGAATTCAACTTCGAGACTTATCAGTTATAAAAAGGAATGGAAAAAAGATACCATTTGATAGAGACAAGTTAATGAAATCAATGATGATGGCGTTAAGAAAAAGACAGATTAATGATGACGATATTGAGAGGGCAGTTAACGGTATTGTTAGACAATTAGAATCAAATGGTGATACTGATGTCCAGTCAAAACTGATAGGTGAATTAGTTATGAATGCACTTGCTGAAATTGATAATGTTGCTTACATAAGATATGCATCTGTATATAGAAATTTTAGAGAAGCAAAGGATTTTGAAAAATTTGTTGAAAAAGAAATTAATGATTAGTTTTTATTAAATTTTATTCAAACATGGCAAATAATCATCAAAAATGGATTAATCTTGCGATACTAGAAGCTTCACGATCTCTTGGGATAACTAAAAAAAACCCTCCTGTAGGCTGTGTTATTGTAAAGAATAATATATTAATCTCATCTGGAAGAACATCACCAGAAGGCCGGCCTCACGCTGAAGAAAATGCTTTAAATAAGGTAGAAGATAAAAGTTTATTAGAAAATGCTAAGATGTATTTAACTCTTGAGCCTTGTGCACATAAAAGTAAACTTGGAAAATCTTGTGCAGAGTTAATAACTGAAACTGGTATCTCCGAAGTTTTTATATGTTGTATGGATCCGGATCCAAGAACAAATGGTAATGGCATTGATTATTTAAAAAAAAATGGAATAAAAGTTTACGAGCAGTTTTTTGAAAGAGAAGCTTATCATCTTTATAAGGGTTTTTTTTCTAGAATAAAAAAAAATAAGCCATTTGTAACATTAAAAATTGCTTGTTCATTAGATGGGAAAATAGCTCTCAAAAATAAAAAATCTAAATGGATTACTAATGAATTAAGTAGACGTTCTACACATCTTTTAAGAGCGCAACATGATGCTATCTTAACATCAAGTTCTACAATTATATCTGATAATCCTCTCTTAAATTGTAGACTTGAGGGTATGGAAAGAAGATCTCCAGATATTGTAATATTGGATAGATATTTAAAAATAAATAAGAATTATAAAATTTTCCAAAATAATTTTAAAAATAAAATATATATATATTCAGTTGATGACTTACATCATGGCAGTGATAAAACTAAAAATTTGAGCACAATAATAGTTAATAAAAATCTTAACAATAAAGATTATTTTAATTTTATTTTTAGTGATCTTGCTTCTAAGGGTATTAATAATCTGTTGATTGAAGTAGGTGCAAAACTAAGCACGATTTTATTATCCTTAAATCTTATTGATAGTTTAATAATATATCGTTCAGGTAAAATTATTGGAAATGATGGACTTCCTTTTATCAATGATTTAAAGAATAGTTCTATTGAAAAACTTAAAAATTATAAAATATCGTTTTTAAGAGCACTTGATGATGATGTTTTAGAAATACGTAATCATTCAAATGAGGCTTAAAAAATGTTTACTGGTATAATTAGTCATTTAGGTAAAATTGAAAATATTACTCATCCTAATGATTGGGAACTTTCAGTGAAAGTTGAAAACAATAAAAATTCTCCTGATTTTGATGGTTTGCTAATTGGTGCTTCAATATCATGTTCAGGTATATGTCTTACTCTTAAAAAAAAAAATGAAACAACTTTATTTTTTGACGTAAGTGACGAAACTGTCTCAAAAACTAATTTTAATAATTGGAAGATTGGAGATTTCATTAATCTAGAGAAATCATTAAAAGTGGGTGATGAAATAGGTGGTCATTTTGTTTATGGACATGTTGATACTACTGCTAAAGTAAAAGAGATTAAAAAAATCAATGGTTCTTTTAAGGTAGTTTTTTTAGTAAATATAAAATTTATGAAATATTTTGCTGCTAAGGGGTCTGTTTCAATTGATGGTGTTTCTTTAACAGTTAATGAAATATTAGAAGAAAGCTTTTCAGTTAATATAGTTCCATTTACTTGGGATAATACTAGTTTTAAATATTATAAATTAGATACGATTGTTAATGTGGAAATAGATATCTTGGCAAGATATTTAGAAAGAATTAATTTAAGTAACTAATTTTTTATAAATTTTGGAGTTTTTAAATGAGTTTGTCTACTATTGAGGAAGTTATAAAGGATGCCTCAGAAGGTAAAATATTCATTTTAGTTGATGATGAAAATAGAGAGAATGAAGGTGATTTATGTGTTTTAGGTGAACATGCTTCTCCTGAGGCTATTAATTTTATGGCAAAATATGGTAGAGGGTTAATTTGTTTATCTCTAACCCGTAACCAGTCAGATAAATTAGGCTTGTCACTTATGGAAAGAAGAAATGAAGGTAGATTTGAAACTGCATTCACAGTTTCTATAGAAGCGACTGAAGGCGTAAGTACAGGTATATCTGCTGCAGATAGGTCTTTGACTATTAAAACTGCAATAAATGTAAATTCTTCAAAAAATGATATAACCACACCTGGTCACGTTTTTCCTCTTATAGCTAAAGATGGAGGTTCTCTAATTAGAGCAGGTCATACCGAAGCAGTAGTTGATATTGCAAGATTAGCTAATTCAAATCCCTCTGGAGTTATTTGTGAAATAATGAAGGATAATGGTGAAATGGCAAGAATGCCTGATCTTATTAAGTTTTCAAAAAAACATAATATTAAAATTGCTTCAATTGCAGATTTAATTTCTTTTCGAAGAAAAAACGAAGTGTATGTAAAGAGGGTTTCTGAAGCTGTCTTGGATAGTAAATTTGGGGGTGATTGGAGAGTTATTTTTTTTAAAAATATAATTGATAACTCTGAGCACATTGCTTTAGTCAAAGGAATTATAGATAGCAATGATACAATTCTTGTAAGGGTACATGCATTAGACCTTTTTTCAGATGTGTTGGGTGATCAATCTAGTGATAGAAGTGGATCAGAATTATCTAAAGCAATGAATAAAATTTCAGAAAACAAAAATGGAATAATAATTTTAATTAGAGATGAAAATAAAATATCTATATCTAATAAATTATCCAAACCAGAGATTATATCTCATAAAAATAACATTAGAGATTACGGTGTTGGTGCTCAAATTTTATCTGACTTAGGTGTAAAGAATATGACTGTTTTATCTAATAAAAAAGCCTCTGCAATAGGTCTTACCGGTTTTGGGTTAACAATTAAGGGGTGGGAAAAAATAAATTGACAACTCGAAAAAATAAAATTCTTTTAGTTTGCTCTCCTTATTATGCAGAAATAACTAATAATCTAATTAAAGGAGCTTCCAACTTTTTAAACTCTAAATCTATTGAGTATGAAACCCTTTTTGTACCAGGAGCTTTGGAGATTGGGCCAGCTATTAAGCTTGTTCATGATAAAATATCTCATAAATCCTTTGATGGTTTTGTGGCTCTCGGTTGTATAATTAGAGGTGAAACTTATCATTTTGAAATTGTTTCAAACGAATCTGCTAGAGCTTTAACTGAATTATCATTAAAATATTCTTTACCAATTGGAAATGGAATTCTTACTGTTGAAAATAAAGAACAAGCTCTGAAAAGATCAGACCCCCTCGGACTTGATAAGGGAGGAGGAGCAGCTTCGGCTTGTCTGTCATTATTAGATATTAAACAAAATTTTGTTTATGAATAAATGCATTAAAAAGTCTAATGTAAGACACAACTCAATCAGAAAAAAAACGGGTTCTCGGATTTGTTCCACTCAAGT